>Tim_p2__coassemble_352_pt1 | contig 27419 bp, 22 predicted proteins | sample Tim_p2__metabat2_low_PE_020 | metagenome-assembled genome bin Tim_p2 | reverse complement strand
TGGCAGGATAAACCGCTAAATCAGCTCTAGTCAGTGTTTAGGGCTACTCAGATGAAACGCAGCAACCTAAGCTCTCTCTAGCCTATGCACTTCTAGACAGCCCCAAATAAGTAGATACTTAACCAAGTAAGCTATACTATCTCTATATACAAATACGATAAATATCAGCAATTTAAATATTTATAGATACAACATAACGGAGTAATAAGCAGCCGCTACGCCGTGAAGTTAAAAGACACTGGCAGGATAAACCGCTAAATCAGCTCTAGTCAGTGTTTAGGGCTACTCAGATGACACGCAGCAGCCTAAGCTGTCTCTAGCCTATGCCCTTCTAGACGGCCCCAAATAAGTAGATACTTAACCAAGTAAGCTATACTCTATATATACAAATGCGATAAATATCATCAATTTAAACATTTATAGATACAGTATAGCTAAGTAATAAGCAGCCGCAGCTAGAGCCTCTCAGAGAAACAGTTTAAGACTTGGCGCGCCCTTTAGAGGCGCTGAGGATACCTTTAGTGCTTGGTGCTCTTATAGTCGCTAATAAAGGCGCGCACTTGCTGAAGGTAGCTATTTTTAAGCTCGCTTACTAAAGCGTTATAGCCATCTTGGCTAATCTTGGTGGTCTGAGAGTACGACTTTTGGAATAAGACCTTAGCCTTTTCATCGCCTTGGCAGACCTGAACAGATAAAGACACAATGGCAAAGCCATCTAAAGTACCTTGGAACTTCGATACATAAATCTTGGTCTTTAACATATCAAAGCCTTGAGGCATCTTGGCTTTTAAAGCTTCATCAATAAACAACAAGCGCAGCTCATTATCTAAATCCGAGCTATAACGATAGTTCTTGGCAGGCCTTAAAGACACATCGGACATTTGAATGACCACACCGCCCTGATCTAAGACAGGAGCTAGGGTCAAATCTACCTCATAAGGGCTTAAATAGGCATTAGGATCGATATCTAAAGTTAGGGTATAGCGATCGAAATTGACCTCAGCGTTCGGCAGCGAACAAGCATTTAAGCTCAAACAGGAAACACCTACTAAAGCTGCGAAGGATAAGGCTGGTTTTAACTTGCAAAAGGCCATAAGAGTTTATTCCTTAATACGCTTAGATAAGGTGCCTAAAACCTATTTAATAGGCACCTGTTGAGCTACTTATTTGTCAGTAGAGATACGAGGAATAGGATCCTCAGGGCTGCCAAAGATTAAAGCCTTAGGGCTTTGTCCTACCTCACTCATGGCAGGAGCTAAATCTTGCAAGATTTGCTCTATATTCTTGAGATTTTGATGCAAGGACTTATAGAGCGCAGTTTCAGGGCCATAGCCTTGGACAGACTTGTTAAAGTTATCAAAGGCCGAAGCTAGCTTAGAGATAACCTGAGTGCGCTGTACGGCATCATTGGAGCTGGTAAATGAGTTCATAGCTGCACTAAAGGCTTTTAAGCTATTTTGCAGCTCAGTAGACAAGCCAGCTACATCAAACTCGTTCATCTTGGCCATAAAAGCATCAAACTGAGCAGAGAGCGACTGCATAGGAATCAAAGGAATGACATTATAGCTATGGTAGGTTAGCAAGCCATTCTTAGTCTTAGTACCTTTAATTCTAAAGATATCGCGAGAGGCGGTGCACTTGCTCTTAGGGTCAACAGTCAGGTCAATTTGATTGTTATTTAAAACCATATTGGCCGAACCTACACGCGCACACAAGCTTGAGCTCTTTAAATAGCCATCTAAGATCTCGGAGATTTCATCTTTATTGCTCTTATTGCTATCAATGGCAATTAAGACAGGCAGAGCCTTAGAAGAGAACACCTCAGCCCCATCATCAAACCATGGTGCTTTCACCACTTCACCCACTTTAACGCCACGATATACCACAATAGAACCAGGGCGAATATTGTGAATGGAGTCCTCTAGCATTACCACATATAGCAAAGACCCTTCTAAAGCACTTACACGGGCCTCATCACGGCGTGTAAATAGCTTGAAGTTGGTGTTATCAGGGACAGTACCTTTAATCTCGCTATTATCAATGAAATTATCAAAGGTAATGCCGCCTACCACTAAGTTATCTAACGACTCAGTTCGCAAAGATGCACCCGAGGTGGTGACATCAAACTCAAAGCCAGAGCTAATCCAGAACTTGGTATTGAGATTAACTAACTTATCGTAAGGTTCGCGAATAAAGGCACGATAGTGAATCTGTTGATTTGCAATATCTAAACGAGTATCAGTAATAGCACCTACATTAAAACCTCTAAAGGACACAATATCGCCATTATTGAGCTTACGTGAGTCATTGGCATATAAAGAGATCATCAAGCCCTCTTCATTATCCTGTCTTACAGGAGGAGCATCTAAGGCCACGAAGTCAGAAGCATATGCATCAGATGAGCCCATGCTCAGCTGAATATAAGAACCAGAGAGCAAGGTGTCTAAACCTGAAATACCTGCACTTTCAATACGTGGCTTAACCACCCAAAAGCGGGTATCAGCACGCAAGAGATCATCGGTATTCTTATCCATCTGCACGGTCAAAACGATATTGCGATAGTCAGGCGAGATCACTACATTGGTTACCACACCTACAGTAACTGAGCGGGTCTTAATTAAAGTCTTACCCTCTTCAATACCCTCAGCGCTTGGCAAAGTAATATGAATTACAGGGCCGTTATTAAAAGTGCTATTCCAAATTAACAATCCTGTTAATAGCAAAGCGATTAAAGGCACAACCCAAATGAGCGAGAGCTTATTTGGTTTGCGCTCTTGGGCAGTAGTACCGCTGCCAACCTCTTGAGCAACAGCATTGGTAACTATGTTTTTTTGCGGTGCGGCCATAATGATTAACCTAAACTAAAGGACAGCCTGGTCTATGACTAGGAAAATTTAGCAAACTAAGGAGAACATCTACTCGGCTTGCTCATTGAGATTGCGAGGCTTATTTGCAGAAAGCTTGCCTTGCAAGCGCTCGTAATTAACTACTAATTGCTCTTGGGCACATCCATCTAAAGGCTCCTTTGTAGAGCACTTCGTGTCATCCTCCCCCTCTAAAGAAATCTCTATATCGGTTCTAGGGGCGCGTGCTGGAGCGTTAGAGCCCTGAGGCTCTTTAGAGAGAGTAGATACCTTCTGAGAGCCCTTGCCTGTAATGATAGTGCCATCTTTATCTAATAAGGTGTTGGCACGGGTACCTAGGGCATGATCCCACAAAAGACGCTCGTCATACTCTTCGGCAGCGAGCATGGTGAGTAAAACGGTAAAACTAAAGAACACAATAGCCATGCCTGGGCTAATAGTAAGCAAGCCTGACATGCGCACTACTGTGGACATGATAATAACCACAAAGACATCAATCATTGACCAGCGGCCAATAAATAGAATGACACGATAGAGTTTATTGTAATTGCTAGGATTCTTTTTAAAGCCATAGCGTGACAGATAGAGCAAAAACAGCATGCACATAATCTTGAGCATAGGGATGCAGATACTGGCAATGAAGATCACCATAGCCACAAAGTAAGAGTGCATGCCCCATAAAGAAATCACGCCATCGATAATATTAGAACCTACAGCCGTGCCTAAATACTCCGTGACCATAATAGGGTAGATATTGCTAGGCACATAAATAATGACTGCCGATAACAACAAAGCAATGGTCTTTTGGTAGCAACAAATAGCGCGATAATCATTACTATGCCCACAGCGCGGACAGACCTGCTCTCCTTGGTATAAATTGCGTTCATCGTACTTATCTGCAAGTGGAGCACTAGTGTTCTTTTTCTTGCGCCTATAGACCATGCCGCAATGACGGCACATAATCAGACCCTGATCGATACCGCGCATGCCAATATGGGCAAATTTAAGTTCGCTATCGTGGCGCTCTAGCAAGTTCCAAATGGTATAAGGACTGCCTTTGGAGTAGCACCAGACCATAAGCATGGCAAATAAAATAGCCGAATAAAATCCTGAGTGAAAGCTTACTTGAGCCAGAGCAATTAACTTTACCAAGCTAACAATCACGCCCAAGATAAAGACGTCTACCATACAAAAGCGATGGCAGAACATATAGACATTGGCAATGCGCCTCGTGACCTTAAGCTTAAAAAAGACAATGCCTATTACTATCAAGTGCATGATCAAAGGGCAAAAGAAGGTAAAGAGAATGCACAAATACAGCAAGATAGACCAATCGCGCTTCAAAATAGTCACGATGGAGGTCAAAGACATGGATTGACTAATGCCATATGAGGAAATGCTCATAAAAGGCAAAGTCAAAGAAGTAAAGAGCATGATAACCGAGGCAATAGAGACCACGGCAAGGCTGTGCAAGGAGGCCTTATTGGCCGACCGCAAAGAGGACTTGCATTGAGGACAAATGCAGCTATAGCCCTTTTTATAAGGCGGCAATTGCACCACCAAATCACAAGAGCGGCATAGTAACTTTGACTTAGTTTTTTGCATATGTTGACTCGAAACCCAGCGTCCTAATTATTTAGGCCCTAATTATCCTAAAAAGCCTATAAATATCACATTCAGTTTAAGGAAAGTTGACTGTAATTACTACTACACGCCCTAAAATGACCCTTCATCTAGCCCCCAAACAAAAGGGCCTTGCGGCCCCTTATTGCTTAAAAAAAGATTGATGCTTTTCCGCTCTTTAAACAAAGCCTTCGGCAAGCACTACTTTATCTTGTGCCAATGACTTAGGCACATCAATAATGCGCTGGTTGCTAGAACCTCTAAAGTCAATATCCATAGAGTGCTTGGACTGGACATAAGGGCCATCTACCACCACATCTAAGTGCTCTAATAAAGAACGGAACTTATCATCGCGCTCTAATTTATCAAAAGTATAGCCAGAATAAGACCATACGGAGTAGCCTTCTTTTTTCAAGACTTTAGCCAATAAGCTCAAAGCTCCAGCTTGAATAAAAGGCTCGCCGCCCGAGAAGGTCACGCCATTAATGAGCGGATTTTGCTTAATCTCGTCGTAAAAGATCTTGAGCTTGACATCAATACCGCCCTTTAAAGGCTGAGATTGAGGGTTATGACAGCCTTTGCAATGGAAAGGGCAGCCTTGGGTAAAGATGGTATAGCGAATACCAGGGCCATCAACGATTGACTCGCTAACTACTCCTGCTATTTTAAGGGTAGTGTTTTCTAAAGCTTTTAAATCTGGATCCATACAGCTCTGCTCCTTGTTAACTGCACTCACTGGCAGGCTCAATATACATAGGTGTTTTCAGTCACTAATATTAAGCTAATTGCCAAACTTTTGTGCGAGCAAAAAGCGCAAAAGCTAGACTTTGTCGTATGCGCATAAAAAAAGAGCGCCTAGACTAACTTGAATCATTAAGGTCTAGAGCACTCTTTTTTGCTTAGCTTAGTTGCTACTTAAGCTTTTAGTTAGCAGCAACGTGTAAATGCTTAACGCGATCCTTTTCCTCTGCTTGTTTGGCGTTATTAAAGCGATCTAAGGAGCCAACTAAGTATCCAGTGACGCGACGGATACGCTCAAACTTAACACCCTCACCCACAACACCATTACGAGCATGAACTCTAGTGACCATTAATGTCTCCTACCCAAAGAATCGTTAAAAAAGAAGAAGAAAAAAGCTTAGCTCTTGTGCAAGACAAGAGATAAAAACCTGAAAAATTTACCGCTCAAGGCCTCAGGCCTTAAGCTTGGTAGCTAAGGCAGCTTTTAGCCACGACAGATGCAGTCAACACCCAACTTGCTTAAGCGCTCAATGGTTACGCCCTCGCCATCTTTACGACCGCACTTAGGACATACATCATTAATCACACCTACATAGCCACAAACTGGGCAGCGGTCAACTGGATGATTAATGGAACCATAGCCTACACCGCAATCGCGCATGTAGAGTACTACGCGCTCAAAGGCATCAATATTCTTGTTTAAGTCGCCGTCCATCTCAACATAGGAGATAGCGCCAGCATTACATAACTCGTGGAACTTACCCTCGATACGAATCTTATCGGCAGCACTAATATTGTAGTAAACAGGCACATGGAAGCTATTAGTATAGTAAGAACGCTCGGTCACGCCTGGGATAATGCCATAGATCTTTTTATCGATATTTACAAAACGACCAGATAAGCCCTCAGCTGGGGTTGAGAATAAGGAGAAGTTCAAGCCAGTCTTTTGGGTTTGAGCATCGGTAAGCTCACGCATATGACGGACAATGTTTAAACCTAACTCTAAGGCACTCTCACTCTCACCGTGGTGCTGACCTACTAAGGCCACTAAGGTCTCAGCTAAGCCAATAAAGCCTACAGATAAAGAGCCATTTTTGATGACATCACGAATCTTGTCATCCCAGTGAAGACGATAAGAGTCAATCCATACGCCTTGGCCCATTAAGAATGGGTAGTTATAAACATGCTTATCAGCAATGATCTCAAAGCGGTCTAATAACTGCTCAAAGACCATATTCACAGCCTTATCTAAGGACTCGTAGAACTTAGAAATAGAGCCATGAGCCTCAATAGCTAAGCGAGGCAAGTTGATGGTGGTGAAAGATAAATTGCCACGACCAGGAATTACCTGCTTGGTCTTGTCGTAATCATTGCCAAAGACGCGAGTACGGCAGCCCATTACGGCAACTTCAGTCTCAGGGTGGCCTTCAACATAGTATTGCTTGTTGTAAGGTGCGTCTAAGAAGGAGAAGTTAGGGAATAAGCGCTTGGCGCTAACCTTACAGGCCAAACGGAATAAATCATAGTTTGGATCGCCTTCTTTAGTATTGACGCCATCTTTGACCTTAAAGATCTGGACAGGGAAAATTGGAGTCTCACCAGAGCCTAAACCAGCATCGGTAGCTAAGAGCACATTCTTCATAATCATGCGCTGCTCAGCTGTAGTACCAGTACCGTAATTAATAGAAGAGAATGGTACTTGAGCACCAGCACGACTTTGCATAGAGTTGAGGTTATGAATAACAGCTTCCATAGCCTGATAAGTCTCACGATTAGTGAGTTTTAAAGCCTCAGACATGGTATAGCTTAAGTTCTCCTCAAGCTCAGTGCCACTAAACTTGGAAACAAAAATATCCTTTACTTGAGCTGCGATTTGCTCTTGGGTATTGTCAGCTAAAACAGTGCCATTATCCTTGTAGAGTGCCTCAATAAAGCTCTTGAGATCATCGAGCTCAACCTCGTCATTACGTAAGACAATCTTGATAACTTGGCGTAAGTGCTTGTTATAGGACTTAACTACATATGGGGCTAAATCATACTCAAACATAGGAATGGACTGGCCGCCGTGCATATCATTTTGGTTAGACTGAATGGCAATGCAAGATAGAGCAGCAGCTGATTGAATAGATTGTGGCTCACGTAAGAAGCCGTGACCAGTAGAGAAGCCGCGCTTAAAGAGATCAGTAAGATCAATCTGGCAGCAGTTAATGGTCAATAAATAGAAATCTAAATCGTGGATATGGATAGAGCCATTGGAGTGAGCAATGGAATGCTCTGGCTTTAGCACATAGCGCTTAACAAAGTCCTTGGAGCCTTCAGAGCCAAAACGCAACATTAAACCCATAGGAGCGTTGGCGTCAATATTGGCATTCTCACGCTTTAAGTCCATATCAGCAGAGGACTTGGAGGTAAGATCACGATAGATCTTGGTTAATTCTGCATTGTAGGTACGGACATTAGTACGCTGCTGACGATATAAGATAAAGTTCTTGGCAGCATCAGAGAGGTTGTGCTTAATGAGCACGCGCTCAATCACGTCCTGAGTATTTTCTACTGTAGGAGCAGATACATCACTATCTTCGATTTGAGAGACAACTTCGGCAGTTAAGTCCTCTACTAACTTTAACTGCTCTTTGCTTAACTCTTCTTCAGGATTTACAGAAGACAAAGACTTCTTGATAGCATTAGCAATTTTATTGCTATTGAAGGCCACTTTGCGGCCATCACGCTTCACGATATATCTGATCATACCTAGCGGCCTCATTAAAATCGAATTCAATATTATTCGGCCCTCAAAATTGTAAAATCCATACCTTAAAAGCGTGACAAAGCGAAAGGATCATCTGCTTATGATTGATCCCCTGTTACCACAATTACAATTAAGGGAATTTTAGTAGCTGCGCTTAGAGTTCATTAGTGCTTATGTTCTTGATAAATACAGCTACGAAAGGTGAGAACCGAAGAATTTAAACTATGCAAGCACCTTTGCAAAAAGTGATTAATAATATCAAATATATAATGTTAGATCGACTATACAAAACTAAAAAAAGGGCTTGCATTTTAAGATGTTAATGAAAAATGGCGGATTAACTGATTTTGTTAAGCACGCTTAATAAAGTATTAATTAACCACATTTCATTAATCACTAAAAATCAATAGACTCCCCCTCTTTCAAATAACTGAAGGCAGTCACTAATGTCCACCGCTTAAAGGCGGAGGCTTGCCCTCATTTTTGAGGAGCATCCTCGTTAGCGTACTAGCCTTAATGACTTTCAAGGACTAGCCATGATTACTTTGGACATATTTTGTAATGTAATAGACAACTATGGAGACGCAGGGGTCTGCCTGCATTTGGCCCGTACCTTAAGTCATCAAGACTATCAGGTCAGATTGTTTTGTAATAACCTTAGCGTGCTCAATACCATTATTAATGAGCAAGACCCAAGCAATAATAAGCTTGAGGTGGTCAATTGGGAATCACCTCTTACAAGCTACCAACCTGCAAGCGTAGTCATTAGTGCTTTTAACTGCCGTTTTGATGAGTGCACGTTACAAGCACTGCGCAACTCCCCTCAATGCATCATTATCAATCTTGAGTATTTAAGTGCCGAAAGCTGGGTCGAAGATTGTCATGGCCTTACCTCCTTTGTCGATGGCCTGAGTGTCTACTACTTCTTTCCTGGTTTTACTGCTAAAACTGGCGGCCTCAATGTGGATACAAGCTTTAAAGAGCACTGTCTTATTGTGTTACAAAAGCTAAAACAATACTTTGATTCCTTAGACACAACCCTAGAAATTGATAAAAAACGCAGCTTAACTTTATTTGGCTACCATAATCCACAAGTAGCTAAACTAATTGATAGCTTAAAGCGCAGTGCTTATCACAATGAACTCTTAGTTTTTGAAGGCTTAGCTTTAGATAACTTACAAGAGCAGCTCTCTCAAGAGTTTAGTCTCACTCACAAGACAGCCTTAAATTCCCAGCTGGAAATTACAGTCAGCCCTATGGTCTCCCATGAGCGCTATGATGAGCTTTTATTGAGCCATGACTTTAACTTAGTACGAGGTGAGGATAGCATTGTGCGTGCTATGCACACGGGCCATCCTTTCTTATGGCACATCTATCCTCAAGATGAAAAAGCACATATTGTCAAGCTCTCCTCTTTTTTAGAGGTTATGGAGAAAATCTGCACTAAGAGCATTCCTGAATTAATGACTACCAAAAGCAACAGCTCTGAGACAGAGCCTTATATTCCTTTGAGCCAGGAGCATTTAGAGCATGCTTTTGCCCTGATTAAACACACTATGCTAGCTTACAATGGCGCAGAAAATTTTGAAGATAACTTTGATATAGATGAGTTTGAACGTGTGTGTGCTCCTGTATATTACAACTTTGCTTATTATTTGTGTCAGCAGCCTGATCTAGGCGCAAGTCTTGATACTTTTATTAAAGGCAAGCTCAATTTAAGCTAAAAATGGCTTATTAAAGCCATATTTAGCTAGGCAAAATTAATGTGATTTTGGATCTTGGAGCAAAATTGGAGTATAATTAAAGGTTGCAATTCTTAATTTGCTCTGGTGACTAAAGATTCAAGGTCTGTAGGCTTTCTCAATACAGACTAATACTTCTTAGCAAGAAGTGCCTTAGCTTTGGCTAGGGAGCTGTCAGCAAGCAATAAACGGACTAACAAATTCTTTAATAGGAAGCTTATTACATGAAGATCGCACAGGAAATTCGTGCCGGCAATGTTATCATGCTCAACGGCAATCCAATGGTTGTTCAAAAGACTGAATACAACAAGTCTGGCCGTAACGCTGCTGTTGTTAAGATGAAGCTTAAGAACCTCCTTTCTGAGGCTGGTACTGAGACTGTATTCCGTGCTGATGATCGCATCGATGACGTAATCCTTGAGCGCAAGGACTGCACTTACTCTTACTTCAACGATCCTCTCTATGTATTCATGGATGAAGAGTTCAACCAGTACGACGTTGAGAAGGACAACTTAGGTGACGTATTAAACTACTTAGTAGACGGCATGGAAGATGTTTGCCAAGTAACCTTCTACAATGGCAAGGCTATCTCTGTTGAGTTACCAATCTCCATCGTTCGTGAAGTTGAGTACACCGAGCCAGCTGTTCGTGGCGATACCTCTGGTAAGGTTACCAAGCCAGCTCGTTTAGCTGGTACTGGCTATGAGTTAAGCGTACCTGAGTTCGTAAACATCGGCGACCGTATTGAAATCGATACCCGCACCAACGAGTTCAAGAAGCGCGTTTAATGCTCTTTAAGCCTCAAGGCTTAGCTTAACGCTCTTAAAAAATACCCTGCAACTTATGCAGGGTATTTTTTTTGTCTGCACCTAATCTATCTCCACAGCCTTCAATCCTACATAAAAAGTCATCAGTACCTAACCTTAAGCTAACAAAAGTCCAGTATCCTAATCAGTGATAGTCCCGCTTTGAGCTCCTGCTAGGAACACTTTTTCTCCACCATTAAAAGTATCTTGATCACAATTATGAAATGTACTCAAAATGTGTCGCCTGTTAGGTGACATTTTTGTGATTTAGCCCTCGCCCCCCTTGTGGAATACTTGTGGGATTCATGTGGGATTCTGGTGGGATTCGATATGTATAGTTTTTTGCGGTGTCGGAAAGTGGGGTTTTTTCCCACAGGAATCCCACAGATAACCCACAATTAAGAATGGCTTATTTATGCACTTTTAGAAGCTTTCCCACAGAAAATCGCCTCTATAAGAAGAAGAGATCTAATATACATAATCTTTCTTTTATTATAATTACTCTATCTAGAGCACCAGGCTACTCTCACTGCTCTTAGCCCAATATATACTGCGTTAAAAACTCTACTCACCTATCTATTCCCCCTCACCTATTGACTCCCACAACTTGCGTACTCTATTTCCAAGAGATCATTGCCACTCCAAAAGACAAAGTGCGCGATCGCCATACCAACAGCCCCCCGAGATCCTCGTCTAACGGGCAAGTATGACCTCTAAACCAACGATCAACCCCAAGGCAACGCTCACCACAGCTTGTGAGACTGCCTGTTAAAAAATTGCTCTCTTCAAGAGCAAGGTATTTGGCTGTGCAGATGGAATTGAGTCTCTTAGGGGAGAGATTGATTAAGTGCTAGCAAGATGTAATTGCCACTATCAGGAAAGAACATTGAACGAGCAAGCTCACTGGGTACCCACAACAGAGAGGATTATTTTTATATTTTGATAATCAAAGGATCGGTAGGCTAAAGGGCAATATCTTAAAAGAGATGGCGGCGGGCTGGGCGCGGCGGCGCGGAATGTCAAAAACGCTCAATAAGGCCCTCCAGCTCACCACAGAGCGCTCTCTATGGTGGTAGACAGGCAAACACTCATTTAGGAGCTCATTGCGCGCTGTAAGGGTTTAGAGAGCCTCTACGAGCATCGTTAAAAAATCGCAAATTTATGAGCGAATGGAAAAAGCTTTGCAAAAAAGGCATTTTTTCATCTTTTGCTGTAAAATACAGCCCGCTTAGGTGCTAGTTGGTTCTTTGACTGTCAAATTTATGAGCCCTGTACAAGCAAGGGATTAGAAGCTGCTATCTTGCAGTATTAAAATTTGTGCTCTTTTGGGTAGAGGTTTAAGCCATATGTCATTACGAGAGTTTGATGTCATTGTTGTGGGTGCTGGCCATGCTGGTATTGAAGCTGCTGGTGCAGCCGCTCGCATGGGTTGTAAGACTCTGTTATTAACTCACAATCTTGAAACTGTTGGCGAAATGTCATGTAACCCAGCCTTCGGTGGTATTGGTAAGGGGCACTTATTGCGTGAAATCGATGCAATGGGCGGTATCTGTCCTCGTGCTATTGACCGTGCTGGCATTCAGTTTAGAACCTTAAACTCCTCTAAAGGACCTGCAGTACGTGCTACCCGAGCTCAAACTGACCGTCACTTGTACAAAGAAGTGATGCGCAAAACCTTAGCTAGCTATCCAAATCTCACCTTATTCCAACAGCCATGTACTCAATTACTTTTTGATGGCGACACCTTATGCGGCGTAAATACTGCAGCTGATATTTGCTTCTACGGCAAGGCTGTAGTCATCTGTGCAGGTACTTTCTTAAATGGCTTAATTCACATTGGTTTAAATCATTACCAAGGTGGCCGCGCAGGCGACCCTGCCTCCGTAGCCTTAGCTGAAAACTTAAAAGAGTTAGGATTAAAACAAGGCCGTTTAAAGACTGGTACTCCAGCTCGTTTAGTCAGCGATACTATTGATTACTCCAAGATGCAGCGCCAAGAGCCAGAGCATCCATTACCAGTATTCTCCTTTATTGACGACAATAGCGTGCTCCCAGAGCAGGTCTGCTGCCATATCACTCATACCAATGAGAGAACCCACGATATTATTCGCTCAGGCTTAGATCGCAGCCCTCTGTACTCTGGCGTGATTAAGTCCACTGGACCACGTTATTGCCCATCTATCGAAGATAAGATTGTTCGATACCCAGACCGTACCGCTCACCAGATCTTCGTAGAACCAGAAGGCTTAACCTCAAACTTGGTCTATCCAAACGGTATTTCCACCTCCTTACCATACGATATCCAAGAGAAGTTCATTCGCTCTATTGAGGGCTTTGAGAACGTAGTAATTGCCCGTCCTGGCTATGCCATTGAGTACGATTTCTACGACCCACGTGAGCTCTCAGTGACCATGCAGTCCAAGAAGATCAAGGGCTTGTTCTTAGCAGGCCAGATCAACGGTACTACTGGTTACGAAGAGGCTGCCGCTCAAGGCTTGCTCGCAGGCATCAACGCTGGTTTATTTGTCCAAGGCAAGAATTCTTGGTTCCCATCACGTAATACTGCCTACATGGGCGTAATGATGGATGACTTGTGTACTTTAGGTACCCGTGAACCATACCGTATGTTCACCTCCCGTGCCGAGTACCGTTTAATCTTACGTGAGGATAATGCTGACTTACGTCTAACCCCAACAGCTCGCGACTTAGGCATCATTGATGACGAGCGTTATCGTTTCTTTGAGGAAAAGCAAGAGCAAATCGAAAAGGAAAAGGCCCGCTTACGTGAAACTTTAGTCAAGCCAAGCTCTGATATGGGAAAGGGTGTAAGTGCTATCTTAAAGACTCCTTTATCTAAGGAGCAGACTTTAGAGGAAATCTTACGCCGTCCAGAATCTCGCTTACGTCCATTACTCGACGCTGCTAAGCTCGACTTAATTGCCACCTTGCCACAAGCTGAGGAGCAGGTAGAAATTCAAGTACGCTACCAAGGCTATTTAGAACACGAGCTTGAAGAAATTAAGAAGCGCGAACTCAACGAAAAGACCTTATTGCCAAATAACTTTGACTACAGCACCATTAGTGCTTTGTCCAATGAGGTTGCTCAAAAGCTCAACGAGTTCCAGCCTGAAACCTTAGGTATGGCCTCCCGTATTTCAGGCGTAACTCCAGCTGCTATCTCTATCTTGTTAGTACACTTAAAGAAGCTCAGCTTATTAAATCGTGTACCTCAAAATGAACGCCCACAGCAGATTCAAAGCCAAGAGCAAAAATAAACCCTAATCAAGCTTAGTTAAACCAAAGAGCGTCGCCTGGCAGTTAATACTTAACCGCTAGGAGACGCTTTTTGTTTTTAGGCTTGCAAGAGCCAAGTGCCTACTACTAGTAGCTTGAGAAAAAAGCCTTATAATTAGGGAAGATCGGCGTGCCGATATGTTTATTGATATTGAGTTGGATTTTAATTATGGCAAATAAGATTGCTCCTTTTTCCTTTGATAGCTGCAAATCTCAGATGCAGGCTCTGTTTGGCAAAACCTCCATTGCTGTTACTGATGAGCAATTAGACAAACTTACTACCCTAATTGAGATGCTCAATACTTGGAATAGCGCTTTAAACTTAACTGCCATTAAGGACGTCAACCAAATGGTAGTGCTTCATATTCTCGATAGCGCTGTAGTTTCCCCTGTGGTCAATAGCGTAGGTGAAATTAAGTCCGTAGCTGATGTAGGCACTGGTGCAGGATTTCCAGGTTTGGTACTCGCCATCTTAAACCCGAATTTAAACTTTACCTTAATTGACTCAGTAGGCAAAAAGCTCTCCTTTGTGCGCCAAGTAGTTACTAAGCTTAAGTTAGATAACGTAGAGCTCATTAACAAGCGTTGCGAGGAAATTGACCATGAGCCATTTGATGTGATCGTCAGCCGTGCCTTTGCTCCTATTGAGCGCATGGTCAGCTGGTGCTTGCCTCTACTCAAAGAGCAAGGTCGCTTTGTGGCTATGAAAGCCAATCTTGAAGAGAACGAAATTAAAGATATTCCTGGAACTGTTACAATAGAAAGAATTGAAGAACTTAAAGTTCCTACTCTCGAGGCTAAGCGTCAAGCTGTAATCTTAAAGCACGCCTAAGTAATAGTAGTTATTGATCGTTGCGCTTGTTTAAAAGGTAATTTTTTATGACTAGAATCATTGCGATTGCAAATCAAAAAGGTGGTGTAGGTAAAACAACTACCTGTGTCAATTTGGCCGCCTCTTTGGCTGCTATGGAGCAGAAGGTTTTAGTTATTGATGCAGACCCGCAGGGTAATGCCACTATGGCCTCAGGCATTAGCAAGTATGACGTTGAGACCTCCATTCGACATGTGCTCATTGATGGGGTTGATGCCCTATCTGCCTTGGTAACAGATACCTCTGGTGCCTATCACCTTATACCTGCAGATGATGAGTTAGGCACGGCTGAATTTAAGCTGCGTGATTTCTTAATGCGTGAGGTACGTCTTAAGAATGCTCTAGCCCCTATTCAAGCAAATTACGATTACATCTTTATCGACTGCCCGCCTTCTTTGAACTATCTGACTATCAATGCTATGTGCGCCGCCGAGAGTATCTTAGTTCCTCTCCAGTGCGAATACTTTGCCCTCGAGGGTCTAACTCTCTTAATTGATACTGTAGATAAGCTCGGTCGTGAGGTTAATCCAACCTTACATATTGAAGGGATCTTACGTACTATGTACGACAATAGAAATCGCCTCTCCTCTGATGTGTCCAATGACTTACAAAGCAGCTTTGGCGATTTAGTCTATAAGACCATTATTCCGCGCAATGTGCGCTTAGCTGAGGCTCCAAGCTTTGGCAAGCCTGTTATCTACTATGATAAGTCCTCCCAAGGTGCTAAGGCTTATTTAGCCCTCGCCTCTGAGATCTTGGAAAACGACTTATTAGAATCAAAAGGCGTCAAGAGCTAACTCTCGTCTATTATGTTTGGCATATCTAATTGATTAGATATGGTAATTTAATTACCCATTTTCGGTGGAGCAATGTTATGGCAGGCTTGGGTAAAGGTTTAGGTGCTTTACTTAGCGAAAGCAAGAATAAAAAAGCAAGGCAACAAAATAAGGCAGCTCAAGCACCAACTCAGGCTGTCCAAGAAAGTCTCTTAAGTGTAGCTTTAAGTCCTGCTATGCCGCCTAAGGATACTAAAGCAAGTGAGAGTAAGCCTAAGGCCAAGCGCAGCTCTAGCTCTAAGAGCACCAATAGCAAAGTTCAAGCAGAAAGCTCTACTAAGAACAAGAGCCCGACTACCCGTAGCCGTAAGAGTACTACCACCAAGAAGAACACCAAGGCTAAGAGCACTAAGCTCTTAGCTAGAGAGACAAGTGTCAGCGCAGGCTCTGGAGAGGGCGATTTAAGCGCCTTGGCTCAAGATGCTGCTAAGGAGCAATTGCGCCAAGAGGAGGTGGCCTTACAAAGCTTAACTGATAGCTCTATTGATAGTGTTCGTAGTACTAAGAGTACTGCTAGTGTATCCCCAAGTGGGCAGCCCCATGTTACTGCCTCAGATGACCATTTAGTGCTCAATATCAATTTGGAGATGCTAAAGCCATCTACCTACCAGCCTCGTCATAGCTTTGATGATGATGCCATTATTGAGCTGGCTACCTCCATCAAAGAGCATGGTCTTTTAGAGCCTTTAATCGTTAAGCGCATTGATAGTGGCTATTACGAGATTATCTGTGGTGAGCGCCGTTATCGTGCTGCTCGTATGCTGAGCATGGACTCAGTACCTTGCTTAGTTCGTGAGGTAGTAGATGAAAAGGCCTATGCCATTGCTTTAATCGAAAATATCCAGCGCGAAAACTTAAACCCAGTGGAACTGGCCATTGCTTTTGACCAGATGATGCATGAGTGTGGTATGACACAAGAGGAAGTAGCCAAGAGTGTCTGTAAGTCGCGCTCATCTGTGGCTAATTACTTACGTATGCTCAAGCTTGAGGATGATGCCTTGGCTGCCTTACGCTCAGGACAAATTGATTTAGGCCATGCCAAGGTCTTATTATCCTTAAGTGGCAATGCCCAGAGTGAAGCCTGCCAGATTGTCATTGAGCGTGGCTTATCTGTGCGTGCTACTGAGAGCTTCGTTAAAGAGTTTGCCAAGAAGCTAGAGGCGCGTGCCGCTCAGGAGGCTAAAGACCAGATGGCTCCAAGTACTATTGAGTCAAGTAAGGTCTTTAACTACAGCTCTTATGAAAAAATGCTCAATGCCAAACTCAATGGAGCCAAAGCTAAGTTCAAAACTACCAAGGGAGGCAAAGGCAAGCTCACCTTAAGTTATGAAAACGAACAAGAGCTAAGCGCTTTGCTCTTAGCCTTAGGCTTAAGCGATAACAACTAATTTATCTCAAAGCCCTAGTTGCAGTTAGATAGAGTGAATCTAGCTCTTCTAGGTTTTTTTGTTGCTTTTGGCATGGATTACCCCTATGAATCAAACAACATCTAAGACAGAGAACCAAGCTGTTGTACAGCCTCCTAACATTACAGGGGCTGGTGCTTTAAATGAACCATCCTCCCCAAGTAAAAGCTACATAGCCGCAGAGGCAACCTCCAAGAGGGATGGCTTAGTAGGGCAAGCCAAGCGTCCTTATGATGATGATGATTATGGCATTGCCCCTAAGAAGATTAGCTATGAGGAAGCGCTGGAGCTTAGCAAGCAGCAACAAGGGCTGGTGAGTGTGCTATCTATGGTACAGGTCTTGGTCTTTTGTATGTTTTTGTGTGGCTTTGTCGGCTTTGTCAAAGCCTATAACTTGATTAAAGCAGCACCAGAGCTTGCACAAGGAGCAGCTGCTCGTTTGTTAGAGCTAACTGGCCCTTTAATCTCCATGGGTACTATGGGGGCAGCTCTGTGGTTTATGCTCTCGTCTTTGGTAGGTGGCCTAGCTTTGATTATCCCTATGGCTATTTATAATAAGATTGCTCGCTCAGAGGATCGATCGGGAGGCAAAAATGCAGGCCTTACTTTCTATGATGTCATTCGTGCTGAGATTTTAAAGTATGCCCTCATGATCATAGTGCTGACCATTGCCTTTAAATTTACTTCCTTAAATGCCCTAGTTATTATGGCAACCTTTGTGGTGATTATGTTTGTACAGATTATTAAAAGTGCTTTAAATCGTTAAACATTAGCTATGCAGAAAAATAGCCCTTAGTGCCATGTTTGAAAGGCACTTAAGAAAAAATCGCAAATTATTCACTTAGAAAAAGAGCCCTTAAGGTCAGCTCAAGTTAACTTGAGTGGCTATCAGGGCTTTTTGGTTAGCTGAGTATGCTTTTTAACATCTAACTAGGGCTATATGTTTTAAGAAGCAGGATCCTTAAAATGGTGAAGCACTTGCCTTTTCGTGACTTATAGATAGTGCAATAAAACGCAGGCTGCTCAGTTTTGGCGCTTATGAGTCTGTGGATAATGGGGCGTACTTTTTTAGTTAAAAATTCATATCTCCTGCCTTTTTAGCTGAGACTTAGAGCACTCTATCCTGATATTTATGTGATTATTCTCTAATTTTAAGTGTGATTAGGGCCACATTAGACTGTGCTTTATTAGGGTGCAAATGCAAAAAATGATAACTTTTTGCAAGTTGTACTGACGATGTGAGCGCTTTTAAATTGCTAATTTTTCGGGTTTAAGAGTATATTAAGGAGATAATAAAGTTCTAATGCTTTTGATGGTTAGTCTTTGGTTATAGCCAAGTTTAGCTACCTCAAGATGTGAATTTTCCTGTTATTGGTAAGTATCGATGCGCTATAGCATAGTTCTTGCTAATACGGTGCAGTTTTTGTCTATTCTTTGATTTAGATCAACTTTATAGGCTTAACTTGTATTTTGGGACACACCTTGCAGCGGTCTTTAATAAAACTCACTTATAAACTCAGTAAAATAAGTTAGTTAAGTTTTAGCACTTTAGGTGCTATAAGCTTAGAAGCAGTGCTAGATTTTCGTTATAATCAAAGAGCTAATTAGTAAATAGCAAAAGGAGTGGTGAGCACTTTAGTAAGAGCGCTTCGTTTTTATTAAAGAGGCTTACTTAATAAATTTCGATCGTACATTGTTAAGCAGATTACTTTACCAAAGCTTCTTTGCAAGCTTGAGCCAAAGTAGTCCTTGATATCCTCTTGAATGATTCATCTTGTATTAAGATCGCGCCTTTTCTCCTTATGACTTTAACTACTAATTCATGATGCTACTGACGGTTTAAAGCAAAACAGTTGAGAGTTTAAATACGGGAACTGTTTCACGCTGCGATAAGTAGGCTTAGTAAGGCTTAATTAAAAGCTAGTTGAGAGCTTAAATGCGGGAACTTCTTTAAATTAGAGCCAAGAACGGCCAGCTGAAATTTACTCAAGCAAGCACATTCTAGGTAAAAGCTAGTTGAGAGCTTAAATGCGGGAACTTCTTTTTAGGAATGATGAAGCTTTGGTAGAGCGCGGGGCAATAGATAGTCAGTTTAGGGACTTGAACTAGTTGGTATCTGGGTGATAAGCGCTAAGAGAATAAGGCTGTGAGGATTAAAAGATGCTGTCTTGGCTAGACTAAAAGTTTGCTTTTAGTAGTAATCATTCACAGAGCAACATTCTTATCTTAACTGTGTATTCGTTATTTTCTCTCCTTGAGTTACTTACCAAGAAGCAATAGCACTTGTTAAAAGTCGAGTATGAAGAATGCTTTTTTAAATACTTAGTTTTAGCTAGGCGTTTTTAAAAGTGCTCTTTGTGGGTTCATCTTGGAAGCTAAAGTATCTTATGTCTGAGACTTCATCATCTCAAGAGTATATTGGACACCACCTTCATTTCTTGCAAGTCGATCTTCGTGACGGCAGTATCGTAAATAGCGTAATTCCTAAGGAGCCGCAAGCTTACGAAAAGTGTCTCTCTGTCACTGGTTTACAGTCCGACTGTTTAACCATTACTGGCTATGAGCAGTGCAGCTTTTCTGATTTAGCTCAGGGTACCTGTATTACCTATCACGCTCCTGCTGAGCATGAGGCTTCATTATTCAATTTCTACCACTTAAACCTTGATTCTCTTGGTTTTACCGTGCTTTTAGGCTGCTTGTTCATCTGGTTATTCAGATACGGCGCTAAGAAGACTAGCTCTGGAGTTCCAACCAAGCTTCAGTGCTTTGTAGAAATGATTTTTGAGTTCGTTCAGGGCTCTGTAACCTCCATCTTCAAGCGCAAGAGCAATATTATTGCTCCATTGTCCTTGACTGTGTTTATGTGGGTTTTCCTCATGAACTTAATGGACTTACTCCCAATCGACCTCTTGCCTGGACTTGCTAGCTGGATTGGTGTTCCATATTTAAGAGTTGTGCCTTCAGCTGACGTTAACATCACCCTATCTATGGCTTGTGGTGTTTTCTTCCTGATTTTCTACTTCTCATTCACCAACATTGGCGTTAAGGGTTTCATCAAGACCTATACCTTACATCCATTCCATCATTGGGCATTTGCTCCAATTAACTTAATCTTGGAAGGTGTATCTTTACTTGCAAAGCCAGTTTCCTTAGGTTTACGACTTTTCGGAAACATGTATGCAGGTGAAATGATCTTCATCTTGATTGCGTTAATTCCTTTATGGTGGGTGCAATGGGTATTGAATGTGCCTTGGGCATTATTCCATATCTTGATTGTTACCTTACAGGCTTTCATCTTCATGGTATTGACCATTGTTTACTTATCAATGGCCAGTGAAGAAGACTAAAAAACATATGTAGAATCGAGCTGAAAAGCTCTTGCAAATTGCCCCAAAAGCTAAGGCGACTTTCTTTTCATTTATTTTTTTGAGCCAAGGCTTTGCAACTTGCAATCAAACTAAATTGCTCTACGCAAAAAAATTTGTACTAAAAGGAGAATTTAAATGGATTTAAACATCCTCGCTGCTGGCATTATGATGGGCTTAGCTGCTATTGGTGCTGCTATTGGTATCGGTATCTTAGGTGGTAAGTTCTTAGAGGGCTCCGCTCGTCAGCCAGATTTACTTCCATTACTCCGTACTCAATTCTTCATTGTAATGGGTCTTGTTGACGCTATTCCTATGATCGGTGTAGGTCTTGGCATGTACCTCTTGTTCGCTGCTTAAGCTAAACACCTGTTTTAGCAAGGAGCTAACACCTTGGAAATTAATGCTACTTTTTTAGGTCAAGCTGTTGCGTTCTTCATCTTTGTGGTTATCTGCATGAAATATGTATGGCCACCATTGATGGATGCCTTAGAGAAGAGGCAGAAAGAAATTGCAGACGGTCTTGATAACGCCGAGAAGGCTAAGAAAAACCTTGAGTTAGCAAAGTCTAACGCAGCTGATACCTTACGTCAGGCTAAGGTAGAAGCTCAGAAGATTATTGATGAGGCTAATAAGCAGCGCTCAATGATCTTAGACCGCGCTACTGAAGAAGCTACTAATGAGAAGAACCGCATCGTCGAGTCTGCAAAGGCTGAGATCGAGTCTGAGCGTAATAAGGCACGTGAGGAATTACGTGCTGAGGTTATCGCTTTGGCTGTAGCTGGTGCGGAGAAAATTCTTGATAAGAAAATGGATGCAAGCTCTGATCATCAAATGGTCAAGAAGATTGTTGATTCCTTGTAAAGTGAGGTGTAAGCATTGGCTGAGAACCTAACTATCGCAAGACCTTATGCTCAAGCAGTATTTGAGATTGCCAAACAGGACAAAAGCTTCGATCAATGGACCAAGTCCTTAGAAGCTTTAGCTTGTGCTGTGTCTAATGAGCAATTTGCATACATGCTAAGCGAGGCCAGCTCCAACGAGGCTGCCTCTAAGCTAATAATTGAGCTTTTAGGTGATCTTCTTGATGAGAAGGGACAGAACTTTGTTCATGTTCTGGGGGAGAATAACCGCTTTATGGTGCTCCCAGAGATTTATCAAGAGTTTATCAGGTTACGAGACGACTACTTAAAGGTGCAAGCCGTTGAGATTGTGACTGCTCGACCATTAGCCCCTGAGGACGAAAAGGCCTTAGTTGCTAAGCTCGAGAAGAAGTACCAAGTCAAAGTAAGTGTCACTCGCACTATCGACCCTAGCATTATGGGCGGTGTAATCATCCGTATTGGTGATGAAGTTATTGACGGCAGCGTCAAGACTAACCTGAGTAGATTGTCTTCAACCCTCAAGTAAAGCAGGGGAAAAATAAATGCAATTAAATTCAACTGAAATTGCCGATCTCATCAAAAAGCGCATCGAGCAATTTAAGGTTGTCACTGAAGCCCGTGATGAGGGTACTATCGTATCTGTAAACGACGGTATCGTTCGTATTCACGGTCTTTCCAACGTTATGCAGGGTGAAATGCTAGACTTCGGTGAAGGTCTTTTTGGTCTAGCTTTAAACCTTGAGCGTGACTCCGTTGGTGCCATTGTGATGGGCCCATACTCTCACTTATCTGAGGGTATGAAGGTTCGTTCCACTGGCCGTATTCTTGAAGTTCCAGTAGGCAATGCTTTATTAGGTCGTGTTGTTAACACCTTAGGTGAGCCTATTGATGGCAAGGGCCCTATCGACAAGAGCGAGTTCTATCCTGTAGAAAAGATTGCTCCTGGCGTTATTGCCCGTCAGGGTGTAGCCCAGCCAATTCAAACTGGTTATAAGGCCGTTGATGCCATGATCCCTATCGGTCGTGGTCAGCGTGAGCTTATTATTGGTGACCGTCAGGTAGGTAAGACTGCTTTAGCTATCGACACCATTATTAACCAGAAGAACTATGGCGTACGTTGTATTTACGTAGCTATTGGTCAGAAGGCTTCCACCATTGCAGCAGTAGTAAGAAAGTTAGAAGAGCACGGTGCTTTAGACAATACTATCGTAGTTGCTGCATCTGCCTCTGATACCGCTGCCTTGCAGTACATTGCTCCATACGCTGGCTGTGCTATGGGTGAGTACTTCATGGATCATGGTGAAGACGCCTTAATCATTTACGACGATTTATCTAAGCACGCTGTTGCTTACCGTCAGATTTCCTTGTTATTACGCCGTCCTCCAGGGCGTGAAGCTTACCCAGGTGACGTTTTCTACTTACACTCTCGTCTCTTAGAGCGTGCATCTCGTGTTAACGCTGCCTACTTAGAGGAGCTCTCTGGTGGCAAGATCAAGGGCAAGACTGGTTCTTTAACCGCTCTTCCTATTATTGAGACCCAGGCTGGTGACGTTTCTGCGTTCATTCCAACCAACGTAATTTCCATTACCGACGGTCAGATCTTCTTAACCTCCTCTTTATTCAACTCTGGTGTCCGCCCAGCTGTTGATCCTGGTATTTCTGTATCCCGTGTAGGTGGTGCAGCCCAAACCAAGATCATTAAGAAGCTCTCTGGTGGTATTCGTACTGCCTTGGCCCAGTACCGCGAACTTGCCGCTTTCGCCCAGTTCTCCTCTGACTTAGACGAGGCTACCCGTAAGCAGCTTGACCACGGTCAGAAGGTTACTGAGCTCATGAAGCAAAAGCAATTTGCTCCATTAACTGTAGCCGAGCAGGCTTTAGTTATTTTTGCTGCTGAGCGTGGCTATCTTGAGGATGTAGAGCTTTCCAAGATTCTGCCATTTGAATCTGCTTTGTTAGAGTTTGCTCGTCAGAACTATGCTGACTTATTAAAGAGCATTGAAGAGAATCCAGACTATAACGATGAGGTTGTTAAGAGCCTTAACGATTTAGTAACTGAGTTCAAGTCAACTCAAACCTACTAAGGAGCTCTAACATGGCCGGCGCAAAAGAAATACGCACTAAGATCGCAAGTGTTAAAAGCACTCAAAAGATCACCAGTGCTATGCAAATGGTAGCCGCATCGAAGATGAGACGTGCTCAAGAGAAAATGAGCTCTTCACGTCCATACTCTCAGGCTCTCAATCGCATCATCGGTCATATTGCAGCTGGTCACACTGAGTACCACCACCCATATATGATTGAACGAGAGGTAAAAAACGTTGGTTATATCATCGTTTCTACCGATCGTGGTTTGTGTGGTGGTCTTAATATCAACTTGTTCCGTAAGACCTTAAACGATATTAAGGCCAATATGGACCAAGGCTTAGGTGTTAAGACTGTATTGTTAGGCGGTAAGGCAAACGCCTTCTTCTCCCGCGCTGGTATTGAAGTTATTGCCCAGCATGCGGGCTTTGGCGACGATCCTTCCCCTGACATGTTGGTTGGTGCTATCAAGGTGATGACCCAAGCATTCTTAAACGGCGAAGTCGATAAGATTAACTTATGCTTCAACGGCTTTAAGAATACGATGGTGCAAGTCCCTATGGTTATGCAAATGCTCCCATTGCCTGTAACTGACGATGAGAACATTAAGAAGCATCATTGGGATTATATTTACGAACCTGATCCAGCTATCATTTTGAATGTAGTTTTAGATCGTTATATTCAGCAAATGGTATATCAAGCCGTGCTTGAGAACCTTGCCAGTGAGCAGGCAGCTCGTATGGTGGCAATGAAAGCAGCTACAGATAATGCTGATGCCCTTGTCAGCGATTTGCAGCTTGAATATAACAAGGCACGTCAAGCAGGTATTACGATGGAGCTTAATGACATCGTTTCAGGTGCCGCTGCGGTCTAATTTATTTGAGGATAAAAAATGGCAGAAGCTAGAAAACGTGCTGGTGAAAAGGGCACTATTGTGCAAATCATCGGCGCTGTTGTGGACGTTGAGTTCGCAGAGAACTCAATCCCAGAGCTTTATGATGCACTTGAGATTAAGGGCGATGGTAAGCAACGTCCAGATATTACTTTAGAAGTGCAACAACAAATTGGTGGCGGTATCGTTCGTTGTATCGCCATGGGTTCATCTGACGGTTTAAGCCGTGGTTTAGTAGCCGTAAACACTGGTGATGGCATTAAAGTCCCAGTAGGCGCTGCAACCTTAGGCCGTATTATGAACGTTTTAGGTCAGCCTGTAGATGAGTGCGGCCCTATTGGTGAGGAAGACCGTTGGGTTATTCACCGTGCTGCTCCTACTTATGCAGAGCAGTCCTCTACCACTGAAATCTTAGAGACTGGTATTAAGGTTATTGACCTTATTTGTCCATTCGCTAAGGGCGGTAAGGTAGGTCTGTTCGGTGGAGCTGGTGTAGGTAAGACCGTTAACATGATGGAGCTTATCAACAACATCGCTAAGGCTCACTCTGGTCTTTCCGTATTCACTGGTGTAGGCGAGCGTACCCGTGAGGGTAATGACTTCTATCACGAGATGGAAGAGTCCAAGGTTCTTGATAAAGTATCAATGATCTATGGTCAGATGAACGAGCCGCCTGGCAACCGTTTACGTGTAGCCTTAACTGGCTTGACCGTAGCAGAGAAGTTCCGTGATGAGGGTAAGGACGTATTGTTATTCATCGACAATATTTACCGTTACACCTTAGCTGGTACTGAGGTATCTGCTTTATTAGGTCGTATGCCATCTGCTGTAGGTTATCAGCCAACCTTAGCTGAGGAAATGGGTGCTCTGCAAGAGCGTATTGCTTCTACCAAGAAGGGTTCCATTACCTCTATTCAGGCCGTATACGTACCAGCTGACGACTTAACCGATCCAAGCCCAGCAACTACCTTCGCTCACTTAGACGCAACCATCGTGCTTTCACGTCAGATTGCATCTTTAGGTATTTATCCTGCTGTGGATCCGCTTGATTCTACCTCTCGTCAATTAGATCCTTTCGTTGTGGGTCAAGAGCACTATGATGTAGCTCGTGGCGTTCAGACCATCTTACAGCGTTATAAGGAGCTTAAGGACATTATCGCCATCTTAGGTATGGACGAGCTCTCTGAGGATGATAAGCTTACTGTGGCCCGTGCCCGTAAGATCGAGCGTTTCTTATCTCAGCCATTTAGCGTAGCTGAGGTATTCACTGGCTCTCCAGGTAAGTATGTATCCTTGAAGGACACCATCCGTGGCTTCAAGGGCATTATCAATGGTGAGTACGACAACTTACCAGAGCAAGCTTTCTACATGGTTGGCTCTATTGAGGAAGTTGTAGAGAAGGCTAAGAGCTTATAATAAGGGAGGATTGACGCATGGAAGATATTACTTTCCATCTCAATGTCGTCAGTGGTGTTGGCAGTATGTATTCTGGCCGCGTTAGAGCTATGTCTATTACTGGCTCTGAAGGTGAGTTAGGTATCCGCCATGGCCACACTCCTTTAATTACTACCATTAAGTCTGGCATGGTGACCTTAGTTGACTCTGAGGGCAAGCAAGACCAGATTTACTTAGCTGGTGGTATTTTGGAGGTTCAGCCTGAGGACGTAACTGTCTTGGCTGATACTGCTCTGCGTGCAGATGACATTGATGAGGCCAAGGCACAAGAGGCAATGGCTGCTGCACGTGATGCCATTTCTCGTACTAATGCTGGTGATAAAGACTATACTCAAGCCTTTATTAAGCTTTCTGAGGCTATGGCTCAGCTCAAAGTGGTTGAGCTGGCTCGCTCTCGCAAGCGCTAGCACCCAAGCATCGGCTAAGGAGCGCTACTTAGACGATGCTTTAATGCAAGATAAAAAAAGGGATCAGTTGATCCCTTTTTTTTGATTAAAAAAAGAAGCTCTTTTCATAGAGGCCAAAGTGGCATTGCCCCATCTGCTCATCACGAATCATGCTCAGTCCAAATAAAGGTTTTTTCTTAGCACTACCCATTTCCACATAGACAATAGCTCCATCATTGAGCAGATCGCGCTGCACTAAGAGCTCTACGGCAGGTTCTAATAGCTCGCTGCCAAAAGGCGGGTCTAAGAAAATCAAATCAAAGCCACTGCCTTGAGGCAAAGACTGTAAGTAATTTAAAGCATCTTGGCATAAGACCTCGGCCTTGCCTTGACCTAAAGCAGGTAAGGAGGCGACCTCATGCTTTAAAATTGCAGCATTATCTGGGTCTTTTTCCACAAGAGTTAAGCTTACAGCCCCACGCGAGAGGGCCTCTAAGCCTAAAGCTCCCGAGCCTGCAAATAAATCGAGTACCTTAGCCCCTGAGACGCGCTCTTGGAGCCAATTAAAGACAGTCTCGCGCACTCTATCGGTAGTAGGGCGCAAACCATCCATATCAATCACACTGAGTTTACGGCCCTTAAAGGCACCGCCAATAATACGAATTTTGTTGTCGTAGGCCACGTATCAAGTCCTTAAGTTGAAAGAAAGCACCAAATTATGTGAATTAAATTTGTGATTTTAAGGCTTTTTCTGTGTTGATTTAGCATTTTGCTATAATTATTTGGCAAGTTCTTGGTTAGCGCCAACATTTGTATTTGTCATTACAGATTATTTTCACTGACGTTGCTTGTAGGGTATACGTTGTACAAACTAGGAAATTAGTTAGCATGGGATTCTTTGCAAAGCTTTTTGGCATAAATAAGAAGAAGGATGAGGACCAGGTAACTGAGTCTCAATTAGAAGAAAACAAAGTCGCTCTAACAGAGGATGATGAGTCCATAGTAGATGAACTCGATGCCAAGGGTAATGTGAGTGCAGACCAAGATGGTGAGTCTGTATTTGCTGATGATGATGTCAGCAATTCCATTGCTGAACAAGTTGAGGAAGCCGAAAAAAAAGAGCCATCTTGCGACAGCTCCAAGAACAACAAGACTGATGAGTCTTCTGCTCAGTCTCAAGCCGCAGCTGAGGCTGCACCTGTTGCAAGTCCCTTAACTCAAGAAGACGAAGAAGCTGACGCCGCAGAGACAGCTGAGCAAGAGCGTCTAGAGGCAGAGCGTATTGCTGCTGAAAAGGCCGAGCAAGAGCGCCTAGAGGCCGAGCAAGAGCGTCTAGAGGCAGAGCGTATTGCTGCCGAAAAGGCCGAGCAAGAGCGTCTAGAGGCCGAGCGTATTGCTGCTGAAAAGGCTGAGCAAGAGC
>Tim_p2__coassemble_306_pt1 | contig 29638 bp, 19 predicted proteins | sample Tim_p2__metabat2_low_PE_020 | metagenome-assembled genome bin Tim_p2 | reverse complement strand
CCTTTCCTTTCTTAAAGCTACCTAAATTACCTAATTTATATTGCTTCCAATCAGGGAAGTCTGTGCCGTCGGCGGCTTTAAAGCGCAGTTTTGGATTAGCCATTTACTTGCCTCCTTGCAAACCGAGTTCCTTGAAGAACTTAGCAAGCTGGGTGTCGATGCTCTGCTCTTTTTCTTGAGCGCACTTGAGCTTGGCAAAGGCTGCATCTAAGTCAACAGGGGCTTCTTCTTCTACGGAGTCAACATAGCGAGGGATGTTGAGGTTGTAATCGTTTTGTACTATCTCTTCATAGCTGGCTAAGTGGGCATACTTCTCTACGTCCTTGCGCTCTACAAAGGTCTTGAAGATCTTGTCGACATGCTCTTTGAGTAAGTAGTTCTTAGCGCGGTCTTTAAAGAAGTCCTGAGAGGCATCAATAAAGAGGACATTGCGGCTATTGTGCTCTTTTTTGAGCACAATAATGCAAGTTGGAATACCAGTATTAAAGAAGATACCTGCTGGCAGGCCAATTACTGCGTAAATATTGCCCTTATCGACTAAGGTCTTACGAATCTTAGCCTCAGAGGCGCCTCTAAAAAGCACGCCGTGTGGTAGCACAATGGCCATGGTGCCCGAGTCTTTGAGGTGGTAGAGACCTTGGAGTAAGAAAGCATAGTCAGCTTTGGTAGCAGGAGGAAGTGCTTGGTATGGGCTAAAGCGCGCATCGGAGAGTAATGACTCTTTGGCATCATACTTTTGCGAGTATGGTGGATTCATGACTACTGCATCGAAATTGCAAGTTCCTTCACTTGGCCAATCACCATCTAGGGCATCACCATTGCGCAAGTGCTGTTTATCGCCTGCAATACGGTGCAGCATCATATTCATACGAGCCAAGTTATAGGTCTGATTCTTAAGCTCTTGACCATAGAACTCTACGGTAGCACGCTTATTGCTCTTGTCTCCATCTACAATGTAATTACGAATTTGCAACAACAAAGAGCCCGAGCCGCAGCATGGGTCATAGACACTAAAGCCATACTTATCGTTTTGGCCATGGGTCACAAAACGAGCCATTAACTCAGAGACAGCTTGTGGGGTATAGAACTCACCTGCCTTTTTGCCCGACTCAGAGGCAAACTGAGCAATTAAATACTCATAGGCATCGCCCAAGGCATCCTCTGGATAGCGACTAAAGTCGATAGCAGCAAGCTGGGCAATTACTGAGGAGATCATCTCATTGCGTTTGGCTGGGGTTTTGCCTAAGTCCTTAGAATCAGTGTCAAAATCATCAAATAAGCCACTATAGACACCACCACTGGCAGCTTCGATATTACGGAAAGCTTGGCGCAAATCATCGAGCTTAAACGATACGATCTCATTGCTCTTAGTTAAAATCTTGTTATTGACCTTGTTATATAGATAGTTAAAGGTCAGCTCAGGCTCAATAAAACAACCAAAGGTGTCTTGTAGTTCATTTTTGAGATCATCTTTGAGCTCAGGATCTTGTAAGGACTGCTCATAGCACTTTTGCGCCTCATCAAGACTAATGTGAGCATCTTCAGCTACATCATCATTGACCAGTCTATAAGCCTCAACTAAGACCTTATCTGATAAAGCCTTGTAGAAAACTAAGCCTAAGAGATAGTCCTTGTACACATCAGCTGACATGACCTTACGCATTTCATCAGCTGCGACCCATAATGAGCTCTTTAAATCTGCAATTGTATATTCCATATTACTCTCTAAAAACACAAAATATTTGAAATAGCACTCAAGGCCCAGTTAGAGCTTAGGTCTTAAGACAATAGTAGCAAGCAAACATACCTGTAAGAGGTACGCTTCTATCGCTCCTACATTGCAAATGCAGTCTAACATATATTTTTTAAGTTGAAACAGCATAAAATAAACTCTGTAATTGAAATCACATTTCAACTGTATTCTATAACTTTTATTAAAATCCTCATATATATCTCGTTTTAGTTAACCGTCAATAATTTTATTGACAGAACTTTTTGCCTCTATTGCAGCTATGGATAGAGCCAGCCAAGCGCCACCTCCATCCTTAAGACATCTCTTATAGTGCTTTAGCCGCTCCAAAACCTCTCAATGGTATGATTCTTGGGGCAAAAAAAGAGGCGATACCCTAGATGGGGATCGCCTGCTAATGAACGATTTGGAATTTAGTTTACAGGGTCTAGCAATTAGGCCATTGGGTTGTTAACCATAATGGTCTGCTCACGCTCAGGACCGGTAGAGATGATAGCTACTGGAATAGTGGCTAACTCTTCTAAGCGACGGATGTAGTTTTGAGCGTTAACTGGTAAGTCTTCAAACTTGGTAATACCAACGGTAGACTCGCTCCAGCCTGGCATGGTCTCGTAAATTGGAGTTACCTTAGCATACTCATAAGCAGCTAAAGGAGGTAAATCACTGATAGTGCCATCAGCTAATTGATACTTGGTGCAGATCTTAAGCTCGTCCATGCCATCTAAGACGTCAATCTTCATTAAAGCAAGACCAGTTAAGGAGTTAATAGCAACTGCGCGACGCATAGCCACAGCATCATACCAACCTACACGACGTGGACGGCCAGTAACAGCGCCAAACTCAGCACCGCGAGCACGAATGCCCTCACCGATATCGTCAAATAGCTCAGTTGGGAATGGACCACCACCTACGCGAGTGGTGTAGGCCTTGCAAATGCCTAATACGTATTCGATGTGACGAGGACCTGCGCCAGAGCCAGTGCAGCAACCACCTGCTACAGTGTTAGAGGAGGTTACATATGGGTAAGTACCATAGTCGATATCAAGGAAAGTACCCTGGGCACCTTCAAATAATACCTTCTTGCCCTGCTTACGTGCTTGGGTTAATAAAGCAGAAACGTCAGCTACCATGGCTAATAAGCGCTCACGGACAGCTTCAACTTGAGCTAAGATTTCATCATAAGAAACCTCAGGGGCACCATAGTAATTCTTTAAAGCAAAGTTACGGTACTCAAGTAAGGCAGCTAACTTCTCTTTGAACACTTCCATGTCATAGAGATCGCCTACACGTAAACCACGACGGGCAACCTTATCTTCATAGCAAGGGCCAATACCACGACCAGTGGTACCAATAGCATTCTTGCCACGCTTAGCCTCAGAGGCCTTATCAATAGCTACGTGCACTGGGAGTAATAAAGAGGAACCAGCAGAAATCTTGATACGCTGCTCTGCATCGGTAATGCCAGAGGCCTTGAGCTCCTCAATCTCGCCAAAGAGAGCCTCAGGAGAAACAACTACACCTGAACCAATTAAGCATAGGCTAGATGAGTGTAAAATGCCTGATGGAACTAAGCGAACAACAACTTTCTTGTCGCCTACGACTAAAGTATGACCAGCATTGTTACCGCCTTGGCTTCTAACTACAATGTCAGCATTGACAGTTAGCAAATCGGCAATCTTACCCTTTCCCTCATCACCCCATTGGGTTCCAAGTACTACAACATTGTTAGGCATGTTATTTTTCTCGGTGTCATTAGGAAACAACAAAGTTTTCCTAATAGTAAGCGGCTATAGTACACATAAGGCTCTGTAAAAGAACCCCTGCTCATAATTTGATTTTGCACACAGCAAACAAGCTAATTTTAGCTTACTTAAGCCACTTTGTCAGGCTCTTTGCTATGGCAAGCATCGTTTTTGCGAACTTTGTACGCACAAAAAAAGCGTTTTGCTCAAACAAAACGCTTTATTCATTTTAGATCGATATTAAAAAAATATCAAAGCCTAAGCTTTAGGGCTTTCCTGCCCTAAAGCTAGCTAGCCATATTTGGGTTTGGGGGCTCATAAAAAAGGGCCACTCTAGGCCCTTTTTTCTCCCCGCTTATTCTTAGATAGAAGGCGGGGTAGCATGCTTACTTGGAGTTGCTTGGATCGCCAAAGTAGCGGAAGAACTCGCTATCTGGTTTTAGCACTAAGACGTCATTGCCCTTGGACATAGACTTCTTATAAGCATCCATACTACGTAAGAAGTCAAAGAGCTCGGCATTTTGGGTATAAGCATCAGCATAAATACGAGTAGCCTCGGCATCACCTGCACCCATTAAACGACGGGCTTCACGCTCGGCAGTAGCAATCTTAACAGCTACCTCACGATCGGCTTGGGCCTTAATGGTTTCAGCCTCACGACGACCTTGGGAGCGGTGTAACTTAGCCACAGCATCACGCTCCGCGCGCATACGCTGATAGATGGAGTTAGAAACCTCAGGTGGCAAGTTAATTTGCTTGATACGCACATCGACGATCTTAATGCCCAGCTCAGTTGAGCTCTTACCTAAATCGCGTAAGGCGTTTTGCATCACTTGATCACGCTTGGAGCTGCTAATGATATTTTCCATATCGCTAGCATTTTCCGAGAGCTTATCAGATTCGACCTTCAAGGTATCATCAGCATCTAAGGTCTTTTTCTCTTCGGCAGATAAGGTGCGCCCTAAAGCAGAGCGCTCAGTGACGCTATCAAAAGCACTATCCATATCGCCATAAGAGCCTGCTTTTTCCTGGCCTGAGACGATTTCGTGAATGGTCAAGCGACCAATTTGGCTACGCAAAGAGTTATTAATACGGCGACGTAATAATTCCTCAGCTTGCATGATATTGCCACCTGCAGTGGTCAAATAGAAAGTGGATGGGTCGCTAATACGCCATTTTACGTAAGAGTCGATAATCAAGTCCTTTTTCTCGGCAGTCACGAAGCGATCGGCACGAGCAGATAGGGTTTGAATACGAGCATCTAAGATACGCACTTTATCGATAAAAGGAATCTTAAAGTGTAAGCCAGGATCTGAAACTGCCAGCTGTGAGTCAGAGTTACGTAACACCTTACCAAAGCGAGTTACGATACCTACATTACCCTCAGAGATAACGAAAAATGAGTTAAAACCCAAGAAGATGGCGACTAACAGACCTGTCATTAACAGGTTTAAAGAAGAGCTACGCATTGCTTATCTACCTCCTTGAGAATAGCTATACCCTACTATACGATCGCTTTGACGGCGGGTGCTTTGGGTAGTAGTTGTATTGTTATTGGTGCTATTTGAGGAAGAATAATAAGGGTTTACTGGGTTGACCGAGCTTGTACTTGGGGCAACCTTAGTTGCAGGAGATTGATTTACCGCAGTGCCATTACCTTGAGGCATTGGTAAATACAAGACAGGAGAGGAGCCCTCTGGAGTATCTAAGATAATCTTAGAGGAATTGCCCAAGACCTCTTGCATAGTCTCAAGATAAATACGGGTACGAGTAATCTCAGGTGCAGCTGTATACTCAGGTAAAATTTGCTCGAAGCGAGCGACCTCACCTTGAGCATCTAAAACGACGCGAGAGCGATAAGCCTCAGCTTGCTGACGAATACGTTGTACTTGACCTTCGGCACGTGGGAGCACTTCGTTAGCATAGGCCTCAGCCTCACGCTTAAAGCGCTGCTCGTCTTCTTGTGCTGCAATGGCATCGTCAAAGGCCTCTTTAACCTCATCTGGAGCACGAGCTGGCAAGAAGTTCACATCTACAATAGTAAGACCCATCTTATAAGGCTCAATAATGGAATTTAAGAGCTCACGGGTATCTTGACGCACACGCTCACGACCTGAGGTTAAGATATCATCCATCAATGTATGGCCAACTACATAACGCAGAGCACTATCCGTAGCTTCCATTAATGAATTATCAGGGCTGGTTACTGAGTAGAGATATTGGAAAGGATCGGAAATACGATATTGCACGTCCATTTCTACAATAACTACGTTCTCATCTTCAGTTAACATGGCTCCTGAGGATTGAATGGAGCGCACCTGCTCAATATCCACAGTGTTGACTTTATCAATGCCAGGGATCTTCCATTGCAAGCCAGGTTCTACTACCTCATAGAACTTACCAAAACGCAAGACCACGCCACGCTCAGCTTCGCGTACGGTATAAAAGCCATTGAAAATGCCCACACCTAACACAATAGCAATCATCGCAGTGAGCAAGCCTTTTACGCTACCCTTCTTCTTTAGATTGTTATTGCCTGAACCGCCACGCTTAGTTTTAGAAGAGAGCATATCCTCTGCCTTTTTAAACCAGCTATTGACATCCATATCCTTGCCTTGATTACGACGCAGCCAAGGATTGTCGTCATTATTTTGCGCGCCGCCTAATGGCTCGCGATCGGTATTGTGGGGCTGGGAGTCCTTAGGACCTTCAGAACCATGCTTAGGTGGCTTCCATCCCATATAAGAATTGTTTTCTAACATGCAACACTCACTGCCCATCATAGAGAATCTATGAGATCTCATATTAGGACTTTTTCACTAATAAAAAAACTTGTATTGCGACCTCAAGTGGGGCTATTGCCCTCCATGATCACCACTTGCCGCCTGGAGGCTCATCACTAGCCAGTCTATAATTTTAAACGCTAATGCTTAAATTAGACTTAGCTTAGAGCTGATAATTAGTCTTAGCAAATAAGCTTATCGGACTCATTCTACTTTTGCCTATAGCATTTGCCTATAGATGAGCTCACAAACTTATTCAATATCATCAAAATCAAAGCTCTCTTCTTGTACCCATGGTAAAGAGCCTGACTTATCGGTCAAACAAGCGCTTAAACGTCCACCTGAGAGCTTTTCGATGCGGCTTGCATCACTTGGCTTTAACTTAACTTTCACCAGCTCTTGGCCCATCTCATCGTAGCTGGAGCTTTCAATGGCCTTAAGCTCATATAAGAGCGCACGCAATTTGCCATCTTGGAAACCCAGCTGGAGCTCAAAGGAGCATTGATCTAAGGTCAGCAGCTCACTGACGGCTTGTAACAGATCGTCTAAGCCTAAGCCATTTTTAGCTGACACATTGACACGAATTGGCTTATTGGTCTCATCACGGATGATACCAATAGATACTTCTTCTTTTAAGTCAGATTTATTAAAGACTAACAGACTTGGTACCTGATCGGCCTTAATTTGCTCTAATACGGCATTTACTGCTTCGATATTATCTTCAATACGCGGGTCGGCAATATCAATAATATGTAAGAGCAGATCAGATTGAATGGTCTCTTCTAAAGTAGCTCTAAAAGCAGCTACTAATTCGTGAGGTAAGTGACGAATAAAACCTACAGTGTCAGCAAAGACCACGCGACCTACGGTAGGGAGCACCATATTGCGCAAGGTCGGATCTAAGGTCGCAAAGAGCTGATCTGCAGCATAAACCTTAGAGCTAGTGAGGCGATTGAATAAGGTGGACTTGCCTGCGTTGGTATAACCTACAAAGGAGACTACAGGAATAGCATTCTTCTTACGCTCCTGACGGTTTTGCTCACGGCGACGGGCAACTACTTCTAAATCTTCTTTAATGGCACTAATGCGCTCACGCAAGGCACGACGGTCAAGCTCAATTTGGGTTTCACCAGGACCGCCTCTTAAACCAAAGCCACCCTTTTGACGCTCTAAGTGAGTCCAACCACGTACTAAACGAGCTTGCTCATAGCGCAATTGGGCTAATTCTACTTGGAGTTTGCCTTCGTAGGTACGGGCACGCATCGCGAAAATCACTAAGATCAGCGCAATACGATCCATGACACGTACGCCAATTTCTTTTTCTAAATTACGCTCTTGAGCAGGGGTTAAAGGGCTATTAAAAACTACCACCTTGGCATCATGAGCTTTGACAGCATCAGCTACCTCTGTTACTTTGCCCGAGCCAATATAAGTACGCGGATCAATGCCATCACGACGGCATACAATAGCATCACAAATGGTAGAGCCTGCAGATTCGGCCAGACGGTGCAGCTCCTCTAAGTCCTCTTGGTTTTTAGATTGAGGCAACTCTACATGCACTAAAATAGTTGGGCCTAAAGGCTCAAACTCTTTTTCTGCCATAAATAAAAGATTCCTATAATCGAAGTATGAATGCTTCCCAGCTTGACCAAAAATTTAGCATAGGGCCAATATGCTAACTCAAACAAAAACCTTATTTTACCAAAAATTAGCGAGAATACCCCCGCCTATATTTTTAACGTAATTAGCACTCTAAAGCCTTTAAATTCCTAGTTAGATGCAAAAAGTTAGCAACCTGCACTTATGGAGCTAGGAGCTCAAAAGAGTGCAAGAGCGAGCACTACTTGATGTAGGCTAGCTGCTCTTAGTCTCTTTAGGAATGGGCAGGCCCAACTGATGGAGCAAGGAGCGCAACAAGGATGGGCACTCGCCTGCAAACAGGTCGGAGATGGAGACTAAATCGTAGCGTTCTTGAGCTGAGGTGACGAGCTTTAATAAGAAGACAAAGTGCTGTCTAAAAGTGGTATCTCCAAATACAATGAGCTTTTCAAAGTCACGGAAAAAAGCGGCAATACGATCAAAAGTCCATACAGGGGCCATGGTAATAGCCATATTGGCAATTTCTTGGCTTTGGGCAATGAGCGTAGCGACAAAAGCAGCGATATTAAGCGGAGTGATGTCCTCTTGCGTAGACTCTTTAAACAATAATATATCCTCATTCATGAGAGCTACTTCTATATCGGTTATATATTTGGCTACCAGCGCTCTATCTTCGAGAGTTTGCGCATCAAAAGACAAGTTGAGCGCTTGTGCTGTGGCACTCTCTTGCTTTAGATATTGAGTTTTTGTTCTTTTATTAAAAGTATCTACCATCTGTGCTCCTACATGCTCTTTGTTGTAGCAACATACAGCACTTTAGTACTTACAAGCTAGTCCTATGCTGCGCTTTTTCAGGTTAGATCATTTTTTAAAGGCTGCAAAAGAAGGTTCTGCGGCAATGAGATCTAACATGCGCTCACACTTATGCTCATCTTCAATGGCAAGGCAATGACGCACAATCTTATCTTGAGAGCTTTGCTCTTTAAGGCCACCGCGCAACCAGGTCATTTGATGCTTGGCTAAACGGGCAGTGGCAATGACACTCAGTTCAATCATTTCCTCATAGGAAACCTCATTGCGCAAATACATAGCTGCTTGTCTATAGCCTACTGAGCGCATGGAGGGCATATCATCAGTTAGATCAGAGCGCTCTAGTAGCTGCTTGACCTCATCTAAAAACCCTAATTCCAGCATCTTTTCAAAGCGCTTTCTAATCATGACACGCAAGTGGCTGCGATCATTATCTTGTGGCAAGAGCACTAACTCAAAGAGCTTAAATGGACATTGTTCTTTAGGGCTAGTAAAAAACGAGCTCATCGGCTTGCCCGTTAAATAATAAACCTCCAAGGCACGCGCTACTCTTTGCTTATCATTAGGCGCTAGTCTTTCGTATTGAACTGTGTCAATGTCCTTTAATAAGGAATGCACATAAGGCCAGCCATGCTTATCGGCAAGCTCTTGGACTTGAGAGCGCACCTGTGGTGTCGAGCTTGGCACTTGTGATAAGCCCTCCACCAAAGCCTTGTAATACATCATAGTACCGCCGCAAATGACAGGGAGAGCCTTACGAGCCTTAATTTGTTCAATCAGAGCCATAGTATCTTCTCTAAAGTTAGCTGCACTATAGCTTTGGGCGGGATCGCAAATATCAATTAAGTGGTGAGGACAAATGCTTCTTTCTTCCACACTAGGCTTAGCTGTGCCAATATCCATGCCCTTGTAAATCAAAGCTGAATCTAAAGAAATGATCTCGCAGTTATAGCGCTTAGCTAACTGGAGCGACAAGTCGCTTTTACCCGATGCCGTAGGACCTAAAATAACGACAGCGTCAAACATCCTATTGTCCTCTTAAATCTTATCAACCCTCACAAAGGCCTTATTCTAGCTTATATATCAAGCGCTTGCATACAACGCTTAGCGCAAAAGTGCTGCGGCTATGTCTAGCAAATTTAGCTCTTGGGCTTTGCATCTACGCACCAAGCTCTCTAAAGCCTCCAACCCTATGGCATGCTTACATAGTCTTTGAGCCTCATACTCGCTATTGACAGGCAAGTCCTTGGCACGTGAGACCTTAAAGGCCAGCTGCCTTAGGCCTTGCTCATTCCAAGTGGAGAGCAAGCCCTCGTGGGCAATAATAGTAAGGGCTTGGGCAGCAGAGTTGGCTAAATTGCTTTGCACCATAAGCTGTGGAATCACACTTAGCTCTAAGCAGCCTCGCGCACTGTGAGCACTAAGCTCAAAGCCACACTGTCTAGCAAGCTGCTCTAACTTATTATCTTTAAAAGCCAAAATGAGCTCTTTAGAGCACTTAAAAGCAAAAGGCAAACTCAGTTCAAAACGCTTGACTGAAGCGCTACGCACCTGATGCATATACTCTTGTTGCAAGCACTCATAATAAAGCTCAGAGCCGCGCACAACAAAATAGCGATCGGCACAACTAACCAAGAGCACATCGGCTGTTACCAAAGACAAGCACTCTATAGGCACACGCTTATTAGCTAAGGCCACTACCTGCTTAGGCTCTTGTGCAAAGAACTTAGCTAGCTCACAGCCATTATCTTGGCTCTTTTCTGATACCACAGGACAGACAGTGCCTCCCTCATGCGCATTGAGCACACCAGCCTTAGCATCTGTACTTTGGGCATTGAGGCGGGAGAGCTCTTGGGAGCGCAAGAGTTTATCGAGACTGACAGGCGCAGCACTTGGCTCTAGTTCCTGTTTTGCATCCTTAATTCCACTGTTACCTTGCAAGGCCTTAATGCCTTTAACAAAAAGCTTAGCTTGAGCTTGGCGCTCCAAATCTTGAGCGACCGTAGGCAAAGCATCAAAGTCACAGACCTTACCTACCAAGGTTCCACCTAGGCTCTCCTTAGTAGCAAGGCTAGTGGAAGTTAAATATTCTTGCACCTGAGCGCTCAAGCGCTCGTTATAGCTCTTAAGGTTATTGCTATAGGAGCAATTGTTATCTTGCGCGGCGCTACTTGGGCCCTCTTGGACATCATCATCAATTAAGTTCTCCAGCTCTGGGAGAGTATGCTGTATATAGTCATCTTGATGGGCTAAGATATCAAAGTTATCTCCCCCTACCCCAGCCCCTGCTGCTAGAGAGGCTATGGCCCTATTACTACTACTATCCATACCCAAAGCTAGATTAACCGAGCTATGGGAAAAGGCAGGACCTTGGGTCTCATGAGCATGTTCTAGTTGTGCTTTAGCAATTTTACCCTGCTTAGGGCGCACCTGACAGGCACTATAGTCATGCTCTTGGCTTATGCTATCGTGCTCAGTGAGACTGGGAGTTTCACTAGGTCCAAGCTCTTGCTTTGGATTTGGGCCTTGGTAGGCTTGGGTGTAATCAAGGTTCAAAGAGCCCTTAGCAATGGAGTTATAGGAGACCATGTGCATATCGAGCACGGCTTTTACATTAAGGAAAATGCAATCGTAGATGAGGTTAGCGTTATGGAAGCGCACTTCATCTTTGCGCGGGTGGACATTTACATCCACACTATAGGGGTCACACTCCATAAAGATAACGGCGCGCATGCTCGGCTTAAAGTCGAAGTCTTTTTGCACGGCATTTAAGTAAGCTTCTCTTAGGGCATGGTTAACTGTTCTATCACTAATTGCACGCCCATTTAAGAAAGTTAAGATCTTATCGGGGCTGCTCTTGCTTAAAGATTGAGGCTTTAAGATAAGACCATGGATGCGTAAGGTCTTGGTGCCTAAGAGATCATCTTTAAGTACGTAGGATGACTCGCTTTCACTCTCGAGTGCTTGATAATGAGGATTGAGCTGTAAGAAGTTTTGATAGGCCTCTACTTGCTGAGGATTACTATTATCTAAAGACCAAGCATCACCCTTAAACTCTAAGCCAAGGAGTTTGCCAATACGTACCTTAAGCTCGGCTCTTGTGTGGGCAGGCACACTAAAGACTACCTTGCCATCACTGATAAACTTAAACTCTACATGGTAGTTCACCAAAGCCAAGCGAAGGAGTAAGTCCTTAATATGATTAAACTCAGTTTTATCTGACTTTAAAAAGCGTCTACGGGCTGGAGTATTAAAAAAGAGCTCACGAACAATTACTGAAGTGCCTATAGGGTGAGCTGCAGGAGCAATAGCTGGCTGTTGCTCAGCGCCTAAGACCTCTACTTGGTAGCCATGCTCTTGCTCTTTAGTATTAGATACTAAGGTGAGCTTACTTACTGAGGCAATGGAGGCTAATGCCTCACCTCTAAAGCCTAAAGTAACAATAGCTTCTAAGTCCTCTAAAGTTGAGATCTTGGAGGTGGCATGAGGCGCAAGCGCCAAAGGCAATTCATCTTTGCAAATACCATTGCCATTGTCAGTGACCTTGATTAATTGCTTACCTGCATTCTTAATCTCAATAACAATGGAGCTGGCCTTGGCATCAACAGCATTTTCTACGAGCTCTTTGACTACCGATGCAGGACGCTCAACTACCTCGCCTGCGGCAATTTGATTAGCCAATTGTAAAGACAGACGTTTAATCGGCATACAGCAATCCTCAAGATAAACACTAACTGTGCCCCTGCGCTAAATTGACATAAAGCAACAAGACTAAGATAAAGTTTAACTGAGCCTTGTGCTAAAGGCAGAACCTTTAACTCTTACAGACCTCAATAGCTTATTTGTTGATGACCAGCTTTTGACCAATGCGTATATTGTCGTTGGTTAGGCGGTTGTGAGACTTAATGGAGGAGACTGTCGTATTGTACTTATTGGCAATAACAGATAAGGACTCACCTTTTTTGACCTCATGGATTACGACCTTAGCAGCTCCTGTGCGAATAGCACTTTCATAGCGGCTCTTAATATGCTGAATAGTGTATTTCTCATAGTAAGAGACAATGCCTTGGTAAATCGAGTAGGCAATTTGCTTTTGGTAATTAGGCTGGTTTAACTGAATTTCCTCATAAGGGTTAGATAAGAAGCCAGTTTCAATCAATAAAGATGGAATATCAGGGGACTTTAATACTGCCAATGAGGCATGAATAGGCTCCTTTTTATGAAGCTTAGTAAACTTACCGAGCTTATTTAAAATCTCTTGGCCCATGTTATAGCCCTCAGAGCGGGTATTATCTGAGGACATGGACAAGATAGTAGCCGCCAGATAGGGGTTTTGCTTATCGGTAGAAGATAAGACCTCACTGACACCTGAGAGTAATTGTCCCTTACCTTCGCCTTTTAAAACTTTATTGTTCTCGCGCTGGGCTCTATTATTAGAGAGCACCCATACTGAGGCACCACGAGCTGATGTGCCCGAGGCTACCGAGTCTGCATGAATGGAAATTAAGATATCGGCCTTGTGGGAGCGGGCGATTTCAGAGCGCTTATCTAAATCTACAAAGACATCTTTAGAGCGAATTAAACGACCTCTAAAGCGAGGATTAGAATTGACGTATTTGGCCAACTGGGTGGCAATAGCCAAGGTAACATTCTTTTCTTTAACGCCACGCTTACCAATAGCACCAGGGTCTTTACCTCCATGGCCTGCATCAATGGCAATGATATAAGGATTGGCCGTTGGTAAGGACACTGGGGTTGGAGGAGGTGGGGCTTGGGTATCTAACACTTCCTCTTCAACTTGATTCTTAGGAGGCTTGGCAGGAGCGGGCGCTTTATTGTTCTTATTAGCCTGCATTTGCGCCTGCTGCTGAGCATGAATCTGCTCCATACGCTCTTGATAGGTATGCACCTGCTCAGGGGTCATGGTACGAATACCGTCTGAACCTACAGTCGATAAGGAATTTAACAGCGCATTTTCGGCCGCATCGGCATCTTTAATGGTAATGACACTAACAGGAGGCAGACCTGCACCTGCGCCTGTACCTACTAATTTAGAGGCATCTTTTTGACTTAAGACCTTAACTTCTTCTTTAGAGCTAGGTCCTCGGGAGGAGGCAGTATGCGGGAAGTCGAGCACTAAGCGATAGTTTTGGCCATTCATAGGCTCAAGCACAAAGACATTAGGAGTACCAGAGCCCTCTAAGGCAAAGATATAGCGCACATCATTACCACTTAAGTTCTTGCTAAAGCCACGGATAACCGAGCGCTTTTCAATGCTCAAAGAACTAGGGGCACTTTGGTAATTGGTAACATTATTGAGGCGAATGATAAAGTTATCGCCCTTTTCGCCAAAGGCAGTCGAGTACTTAGGCTTATAGTCAAGATCGAGTACTACACGACTTTTATCTGAGTTAGAGAAGGCACGTACTCGTAAGATATTATCAGCATAAGCAGAGCTAATAAATCCAAAGAGCATGAACAGCCCCATAACCAAAGGCATAAAGCGCACAAGAGCTGATATCATGGACCCAACCTTCTTGTAAAAGTGGCTTAGCACATAAGCACACTAGATCAATAAAACACCCTGACACCTCTCACAGGAAAGACTGTGGGGTTCTCCTAAACTTGATAACGCCTAGGCTTAAAAACCTCGCACTACAATTTCAGTACAAGCCACCGTGAGGCTTATATACCTAATTTTAAGAAATTTTTTGAAATTTAGGCAAAAAATCGTATTGCCATGCCCTTTTGCACCTCCAAGCGCTTTACTCTAGTGCAAAAGATACAAGTAAGCCCCACTTATACCCCATATGGGACAGGGCCCTCTAGAGGCACAAGGTAGCTAATTGCTCGTTGGTAAAGATAGAGGAGCTAATGGTGACGCTACGGCCTTCTGCCTGGTGCAAAATCGTAATTTTTAAATCAGGCTCAGGCAAGAGATAACCGCCGCGCTCTGGCCACTCAATAAGGCAAATGGCACGCTTGGCAAAGTAATCTCTAATGCCCATAAACTCGAGCTCTTCAGGGTCAAAAAGACGATAGAGATCGAAGTGAAAGACCTCAAGGTGCTTGTCCTTAAGATCATAGCTTTCCACCAAAGTGTAAGTAGGAGACTTGACTGTGCCCTCATATTCTAAAGAGCGCAATAAGCCACGGGTTAAGGTAGTCTTACCTGCGCCTAAATCGCCCTCTAAATTAATGCATACAGCACGATTTTCAATGCCATTTAAGGCATTAACTAAAAAAGCACCGACTTTGGCACCTAAAGCCAAAGTGGCCTCTTCATTATCTAAAGTAAAAGTTACTTGATTAGACATATTGTCCCTGACTGATTACTACTAGGTTAACGAAAGATACTTGCGCTTTCTTTAAGGGCCGTAGGCTCTAACAAATTAGCAAGCTCTTAATAGTAGCAATTCGATGGCTCTTTTGCTTAAGCTAGTGCATGATTTTGTTTTCCAACAACATCGAAGTGGCACGCTCAGCTAAAGAAACAATCTTGTCATGATGGCTATCAGCAAGGCCAGGACGCTTATTGACCAAGTAACGAATATAAGGCAATAAATCACATGCTGCTGTGCCAATTAAACCGCAGTTTTCGCCTGAGAGATAACCTGATCTACCATGAATACAAGCGCCTGCGCAGGCAGCTTGCATCAAAGTCAAGCCTTGAGCCTTTAAAGAGGCAATAATACCAGTAAGAATATCACCCATGCCCCCTGAGGCTAGAGCTGGAGAGCCTTCTTTAATTAAGACAATGCGGCTACCATCGCACACTAAGGTACCTGCGCCTTTTAATAGCACAATGCCACCACAGCGCTTTTGTAATTCATATACAGCCCAATAGCGATTGTCATTAATCTTGCTAATGCTACAGGAGAGTAAGCGGGCTGCCTCTCCTGGGTGTGGGGTTAAGATAGTGCGTTTGGAGTAGCTTAAATCTCTTCTGCTCATTAAGGTCAGCGCATCGGCATCTACTACTGTAGGCTTATCGGCATTTAAGACCAAATCTAATAATTGCTCGGCATGCTCGCCTAAACCAAGACCAGGGCCAATGGCAATGACATCAGTCCACTCAAGCGCCTCTTTAACTGAATCTAAGTCAGTAAAATCTACAGTCATAAGCTCGGGGCGGGAGGCATTGATAGATGGGATATTGGCCTTGTCAGTGGCAATCTTGATTAAACCTGCTCCCGTACGCAAGGCACCATGACCGCAAATATTAATCGCTCCCCCAAAGCCTAACGAGCCGCCCATTAATAAAACGCGCCCTGAATCGCCCTTATGCGCTGAAAGCGGACGACGAGGCAGGTCTGCAATAATGTCCTCATAAGTAGACAAATAAGTTGGTACATAGGAGGCTCCATCGGTCTCGCTAGCTAAGTACTTACCATGAAAAGCATTGACATCCACGCCTAAGGAATGAACCTCTATTTCGCCTACATAATCTACGGCATCACCTGTAAGCAAGCCTGCCTTTAGGCCTAGCATGCACACAGTCTTATTGGCAATCACGCTATCGTTATACACCTTGCCTGTATCGGCATTGACGCCTGATGGCACATCTACTGAGATGATATAGGCCTTGGTGCTATTAATAAACTCAATCCACTTATCAAAAGGATCGCGCGGAGCACTATCTAAGCCAGTGCCTAAGAGCGCATCAATGACAATATCAGGGCTATTGCCACTTTGAGCCTCTGCAACTAAATCAGGTAATTGCTCTTCGACCTTGCCACCTAATTTGATAAAGAAAGAATAAGCAGCAAAAGCCTCTGACTCTTTGCGTGGAGTGCCTAGAGCAAAGATGCGAAATGGAATATGGTGCTTTAATAAGTAGGCTGCCACAATATAGCCATCACCGCCATTATTGCCCTTACCTGCAAGAACATAAACCATCTTAGGCTGGGAGTTTACTTTACGCATCACCTCAAAGACGGAGCGCCCTGCCTTTTCCATGAGATCGTAGCAATGACCATTATTGGCACTGGCATGCTCTTGCTCAATTAAACGAATCTCTTGAGTAGTAAAAATATGATGAGGTAACGAAGACATTCCAATGCTCCCACAAAAGCTAACTTTAAGCCCCTTAGCATAATTAAGACGTGTGTCAATAATTCTAACCTAAATATACTCTCTTCATCTGTGCGATGGCATGCAAAAAAAAATAAGCCCCTACTGAGCCTCCAATAGCCACTAAGCTTAAGGGATCAAAAATACCCTCTTTTAAATAAGTTTTTCTACATGAGGGGAGCTTTGGCTCCATAACTTAGCTACGCTCAAGAAAAATAACTTGGTTTTGTGATGAAGTGCACGATTGATTTTCAGTATGACCATAAATTTAATATTAGAAAGATATAATTAAAAAGATCACATAGATCCTGACTTAAATTTAGGCTGCGTAACTTGGCCCTCAGGACACAGCTGTTAACTATCCAATCATAGTCATGCGCGCAAAAGGCATGACTTAAGAGATTAAATATTATGGAACTTTTAGGTGTTGATATTGGCGGCAGCGGCATCAAAGGTGCTATTGTTGATACTAAAACTGGCGAGCTTATCACCGAGCGTATTCGTATTAAGACACCTCAACCATCTACTCCTCAGGCAGTAGCTGATACCATTAAAGAGCTCATTAAACAAATCGGCTATAAGGGCCCTGTAGCTTGCGGCTTCCCTGCTCGTGTCATTAATGGCGAAGTTTTAACTGCAGCTAATATTGATAAGAGCTGGGTCAATGTGCATGTCGAGGAGCTCTTATCTAAGGAACTTGGCACCGATGTATATGTAGCTAATGACGCAGATGTGGCAGGCTTAGCTGAAATGTGCTTTGGTGCAGGTCGTGATGAAAAAGGCAAGGTCTTGATTGTGACTATTGGTACTGGCCTTGGTACTGCCATGTTCTTTAGAGGCGAATTACTGCCAAACTTTGAAATGGGACATATCATCTTAAATGGTGATGATGCTGAGCGTTATTGCTCTGATGCTGCCCGTGAAAAGCTCGACTTAAAGTGGAAGGAATTTGGCAAGCGCTTAAACGAGTACTTAAATCGTATCGATTTCTTAGTCCAACCAGATCTCTTTATCTTAGGTGGCGGAGCCTCTAAGAAGTTTGAAAAATTCTCTGAGCAGCTTAACGTTGGTCAGGCTCGTGTTATTCCTGCTAAGACCTTGAACTTAGCTGGCATTATTGGCGCAGCTTTATATTGCGAAAGACGCATTAATGAAAAGCAACAAGCTAAATAAGAACTAAGTTTCCTATCAGCTAAAAACCCTGAGGGTATTCACTCTCAGGGTTTTTATTTTGCTCATAAAACTCTAATTTAAGCTATGGGCTCAATAGCTTCAATATTCAACTGCAAACGCTCGCGCTCAAAATAGCGGTCAATGCCCAAGGTGTAGATAACCTTAACCTTGATATTAGGGGTAATCGAGGCACGCTCTTTGATATTAGCGCGGAACTTAATGGCCTCTACCATGATGTTATCTTTAGAGCGCAACATGAGCTTTAAATGCCTATTTTTTAAGATAGTGACAGTATCGACCATAAATTCACCATCAAAAATTGGCTCTTCAAAGTCCTTACCCCACGGGCCAAAGTACTCTAAATCGCGGGCAAAATCTAAGCACAAATAAGCATCAGGCAACTCACACTCACTAATGACCGCATCCTCTTGTTCATCAGTGCATTTACACTGGGCACAACCTGCGCTAAACAGCTCCTTAAAGCGCGCAAAATCACGCTTTTTAATCGAAGCACCTGCGGCAATGGCATGGCCGCCACAAGCTAAGAAAATATCAGGCTCTTGGCTCTTGATATAGTCAAAAACCTTCATCAGATCAATGCCCTTGACCGAACGGGCTGAGCCTATTAGCGGCATATCGCCCTCATCTTGATAGGAGCACTCAGGCGATAAATCAGGGCTATCAGCCTTCACCATGCTAGGACCAGAGGCAGCTGAGACTATCTTGGCCGTATTGACCACCGCCATCTGCCCCTCAAAAGCGCCCGCCCCAAAGCCCTGCGCTCTAGCAGCAGAGACACTAGGAACACTGCCAGTGGCGCTAGGTTCAAGATTAGGGTCGATAAGCTGTGGCGGAGTGAGCGAACCATTATTGTCGATAACGCCCATTAAATTGATATTGCTATCATCGACCTTGGCCTTATCTGGGCTAAAGATAATGCAGGGCTTTTTATAGCGCTCACGCATTCTATTGGCTACCAAGCCTGACAGCCCCTTTAAGAAGCTCTCATCGTACAGGGCAATGCCATAGTCTTGATAGTCTCCATTTTCCATAGCATGGTCAAAGGTGTTGTAAGCCTCAGCAATCTCCTCATCATCACAGAGCACTAAGGAGGCATTGGAATTGACCTTATTTGCCTCTTGGGAGGCATACTCAAGAGTCTGTAAGTCCACTCTAGTGCCTGCAGCTGTAAGCGCGCTGGCAGCGGCAACTTGCTGCTCAAAGGTCAAGCGCTCTTCTTTGTAGATAGCCAGTGCGCGGGAGTTCATGATCTTTTCATGATCCATACGTCTTTTATTGCACAAGTCGAGTTGACGGGCAAAGAGCATGGCTAAGTTAAAGTCATCATTGGTCAAATTCAAAATCGCAGGGTTTTGCGCAATATTAATACGGGTAGCGGCATTAAAGCGCGGACAGAGCTCATGGGAGATATTCTTAATACGAATCTTGGCAGGATCGACCTTTAAATAGCTTAATAAGGCCTGAATACCTGGAATGGTCTTACCCTTACTAATGCGCTTGAGACCAGCCTTAATCATGCGGCGATTATTGGTATCAAAGGACATGACATCTCCAATGGTACCAATAGTCACTAAATCTAAAAACTGGCCCATAGATGGCGAGTCTTTGATGCAATGATAATAACCCAGCTCAATTAAACGCGAACGGGTTGCTGACATTACATAAAAGAGCACGGCCGCGCCACACAGATTTTTAGAAGGGAAAGTATCGCCCTTGCGCTTGGGGTCAACCACTGCATCAGCATCAGGAATTTTATCTTGCACTTCATGATGGTCAGTAACTACCACCTGCATACCATGACTCTTGGCAAAATCAACAGCCTCAAAGGCGGTAATACCATTATCGACAGTAATGATTAAATCGACTTTAGCCTCTAAAGCTCGCTCTACAGTACGCTTATTTAAGCCATAGCCATCGGCATAACGTGACGGCACATAATAAGCAATTAAATGCTCATCTAAGCCAAAGGCCTTTAAGCAACGCACGCCCAAGGCAGTGCCTGTCATACCATCGATATCGTAATCACCTGCAATGAGGACACGCTTTTTATCTATAATGGCTTTGGCAATAATTAAGCTAGCCTTGCCAATATCGAGCAAGCGATCAGGTGGAAAGATATTCTTGAGGCTGACTTCTAAATCGTCATTGCTCTTTACCCCACGACGAGCCAAGATTTGACGCAAAATTGGATCTTCCACTAATGAGTTTAAGTGGGAGTCATCAACATTGTTACGTCTAATGATGTGCATGGCTGTCCTCAACAGATGGCAAGGGTTAAAGAGAAAAAGGAAACTATAGCTTAGCCTAAAAAAGATTCAGGCCTGCAATTATTGCAAAAAGTACTTACTTACAATTCTTGCTTCAAGCGCTTTAAGAACTGTAAAGAGCCAGGAATATCTAAATGGGTATGGGCATAAGTGATGTACTTAAGCTCTAAAGGCAAGTAACAATTAAACTTTTCCCAATCTAAATTCTTTACTTTCTTTAATAGCTCTTGCGGCTCAATCTCACCATCGAGCAAGATATTGTGTACCGCAGTTTTTAAGTTATCCAAGCTGGCATAATCAAGTTCAATATGCGAGCCTGAGCGATTAGCGCCAATTGACTGCTTATTTAATAAGAGTACAAGGGTATCTAAGATACGATCACCCTTCCAAGGGAAGAGCGCTAAACCACTAGGGCCTGAGACCATGACCTTGGAGTCTAATTGGTAATTAAAGAAGCACTGACGTCCTGCCTCAAAGTTGGAGCGCGCTTGCTTATCTAAACAAGGAGGCACCTCACCTGTAAGGTAAATACGATACATCTCTTCACGAATAGCATCGTGTACCAGCCCTCCTACGCCTGATAAAGGCAAGCCTGAGGTCTTGCTTTGCGACGGTTTGACACCAATGACGCGCTTTTGCTCATTAAAGTACACTACCTTCCAGGCCTTGCCTGCAAACAAGAAAGTATCATCCTCTTGCAGAGCACTAAGCAGCGGCAATCTACCAATGGTCTTGCCATCGTGATCGATTCGATAATCACGATTGTTATTAAAAGCGGCAAAGAACTCGTAATTAGACACCAAGCTCTCGCCTGCCAGACCTAAAGTCAAAGTACCATCTTGCATCTGAATAATCAGATCGTGTTCGCCAAGAGAGCGTAGCAATTGCGCATACATAGTAGGCGAAGTCATACTAAAAGGCCCAGTCTTACACAAGAGGGCATACAGATTTTTAGCCGAAGCACTACCATAAGAGGCAATGACCGATAAGGTCTGCTGAATTAAAGTCGAGAAGGCATATTCTTGCTGGAGCGGTGGCTCATACCAGCGCTTTAAGAGCAAGTTAATGGTTGCGGCACTTAAAACCGTATCTTCACAGAGCATGGAGGATAAACGGTTAATCGCAGCATCATACTCTGGAATAAATAAACGCAACACTGCTCTACCATCACGACGACCAGAGCGGCCTAAGCGCTGACGCAAGGAGGCTACAGTAGTAGGCGGTGCAAATTGGGCAATGGACTGAACGTCTGAAATATCAATACCTAACTCTAAAGTCGAGGTACAAATAGCAGTGGTTGGCAAACGACCATCTTGCAGACGGTGCTCTAAGGTCTCACGCAATTCTTTAGATAAAGAACCATGGTGCGGGAAGAACTCATTGGGCACTAATTGCTTGGCACATAATTCCTGTAAATTATTAGCAAGCTGCTCAGTATCAGAGCGGGAATTGGTAAAGACCAAATTATTCTTGCCACGCAAAAGGCGATAAATATCAGAAGCTACCTTAATAATAGCCTCATTGTGCATGAGAGGCGCAATAATTCGTGGCTCTTCTTCCATACTCTTAGGAATGTTATAACCTAAGATTTTGACCGCCAAAGCGGTGGTGGTATTAGAAGCAGAGCTGACAATTTGGCACTTAATCTTGCTGTTATTGGCACGCAAATACGAAGCCACTGAGCCAATATCATTGGAGAAAGTAGCCGAAATAGCGATACGTACTGGGCACTTGACAATTAAGTTCTCAATACGATGGAGCTGGGATTGGAGCTGATAGCCACGCTCTTTGCCCATGAGTGCATGGAACTCGTCAATCACGATATAGCTTAGATCGCTAAAAGCTTCTTGGAAAATGGCTTTTTGATTGATAAGCAAAGACTCTAAAGACTCAGGGGTAATGAGCACAATGCCCGAGGGCTTTTTGAGCAAATTGGTCTTTTTATTAACGGCCACATCACCATGCCAAGGAGTAATCTTAACGCCCACAGGTTCTGCCATGTCCATCAAGCGACGGGCCTGATCGTTAATTAAAGCCTTGAGCGGACTAATATATAAGACACTAACGCCCTTGAGCTTTTTTTCATTTTGCTTGATATAGGTAAGCACAGGCAAGAAGGCTGCCTCAGTTTTACCTGCGGCCGTGGAGGCAGAGATAATGACGTCATCTTTATGCTCCAAAATTGGACGAATGGCAGCCTTTTGAATAGGATGCAAATCGCGCCACCCCTGACGTCCAATCCAACGACAGATCAATGGATCTAAGAGCTTAAGATAATCCTCAGCCATACCTACCACTCCTACTAAACCTAAGTACGCCAATACAACAACATGTTGCCCCTACCAAGAGGCACAAAAGCTACGCTAGCTCTTAGCCTAAGCCCTTGGAAACTTTTATAAAAACATAGGGCTTTCATCCACTAGGCAAGCCTAGTGGTTTTTGCCACTTAGTTATAACTGGAAAGTTACCAACTCATCGTCATCGTCTTCCTCGCTTGCAGATGAGTTGGCTAAGCTCTCTGAGGAGGACTCTTCTTCGTTATTGTTTAAAGTAACTAAGGAAGGGTCAACTTCATTTTCCAGTTTGATATTGGAGATTAAAGACTGCCACTTGATATCTGGATTTTGCTCTAAGACTGATAAAAGATCCACAAAGGCCTTGATGGTATTACGTGGGGTTCTAAAGTAAGCCTCACCAATATTTTGCGAGCAGTGGAGCAAGAAGGCACTTAAAGCCTCATCTGGGAGCAAGTACTTGTCCTTATCGCCATTAGCAAAGACATTACGAATATTGCACAAGAGCACAAAGAGCTCCTCAGGGGAGAGGTTTTCGAGCTTTAATACAGGGCCATGGTAATCAACCACATTGGCAATTTGTGCAAAAGTGTTTTCTGCTAAGCGCGAGCGTAAGGCCTCGTAGCTATATAAGCCCTTGCGAGTATCGCATAAGAAGTCAGTAGTACCGCCTAACATAAAGCCAATATTCTCGGCACTACCTTGCAAGCAGTCATTTAATATGCGCAAGATCTGCTCATAATTAGAGCTACGGGAACGGGCAGCAGGCAACTTGTAGATATTAACCATCTCATCTAAGTTAACTAACAAGCCCTTATAGCCTGCATGGCAGACAAAGCGCGCCATGAGCTTTAAGTGATCATAAACTGAGCTATCAGTGACAATGCCTCGAACGCCTAAATCAGAGCGGGCCTCGCTACGGGTAATATACTCACCACGTAAATAGCGAATGGCAGCTTGCTTTAAATCGTCATTATCTTGCTCATAGCCTTGATAGTATTTGGCAATGACCTCAGCAAAATCAAAACCATCAACGAGCTCAGATAAAGAATGGAGCTTTTTCTTGATGACGGTCTGGACGTCCTCACCACTTTCTTGAGCAATAGCCATTTGGGTAGTAATGAACTTTTCTACTACCGAGACAATGGCATTACCTTCTGGGTGGGCACGGGTAGCCATATTGCGCATGAGCTCTTGGTATAAAGAGCGAGCTTGACCATTAGAGGCATATAAACGGCGATCAGGGGCTAAGTCGGCATTGACTACTACTAAGCCCTTTTCTAAGGCTAAATAGCGTACTAGCTGTAAAAAGAAGCTTTTACCTGCACCAAAGTCACCTACAATGACCTTGAAGGTACTGCCACCGCCGCAGACGCGCTCTAGCTCCTCAATCATAGCCTTTACTTCGTTAACACGTCCTACCTGAATATGCTCTAAGCCTACTCTTGGAGTCACGCCAGCACGCAAGGATTGAATAATAGCAGCACGTTCACGAGGTCTAATTTTGGCCATTGTCAGCTCTCCTAAAGACCGTTAATAAGCTCACCATGAAGCAATTGAGCAGATGAACCTTTAAATTAGGTAACTTAAGCTCTACATCAGAGCCACTCATAGTATTAGCCCCACCTGTCTTTGAAACTCTCTAGCGCAAAGTTACTAGAGGCTTTAAGTCTCAAAATGTTTAGGGGGGTCTAACATTATAGCCTATTTTTTTAAGTAGATTTTTATGAGTCAATCACGCTCTTACAAGAAACTAGGAAGCGACCTTTAAGAAAATAGTGCCCTTATCACTAAGGCTTAGTAGCCTATGATCAACGCCAAAAGTATTTACATAACCTATTTTGTCTTGCAGCGCACTGCGCTCATATAAAGCCTTGAGCGCAGGCGGTAGTAAAATCTTATCGTCCGTCTGAAAGTGAGCGCTCTTGACATAAGAGCTAAACCAAGCTTGCAAGTTTTGCAAGTCAGACAGTGGGCATTCTTTAAGCTTAGCATCAGGTGCAAAAGGGAAGAGACGGACATACTTGTCTTTGACCGAGCTATCTTCAAGACGATAGTTGCTATTAAATAAGCACAATAAACCATGTGGTGCTACCAGATTATCGACATGACTTAGCAAGGTATCAAATTCGTCAAAAGAGTAAATGCCCTCACTGGATTGCTGGCCTAAAGTAGCAGGATGACGGCATAAGACGGTCATGGCACTAACCACATCAAAGACAGGAGTCTCACCTGATAACAAATTAGGACCATAGGTAAAGCGCACGTAGGCATGCTTATTTAAATAATCAATCTTGCTAAAGTCACCATCTAAGGCACATTTACTCTTTGCAATCTGGCCTACGGTTAAATTAGCTTGCATCTGCACAGCGGCAAGCAGCGCATCAATACTAATATCGCTGCCAGTAATCTGCTGCTCCTCAAAGAGCGTAGCTAGCTGACAGACCTCTTGACCTCGCGAGCAGCCAAAGCTCAAGGCATTAAGTGACTTAGGCGCAAAAGCCACAGCAAGACCTTGCTTATCAACATCCACCCCACCTGCATCAGCAAGCCCCAACAAGCGCTCTGGAGCAAAACATAAGGATGCGACATAGGTAAAGTACTGTAAAAAGCTCCACTGCAAGTCATAGCGATGGATGGAGGTGTAATTAGAAAGCTGCGAGATAGCATAATCTAAAGCTTGCGCTTGTCGCTGGCAGGCAGCCATGCGCGAGCCGTGTACCTTACCTAAAGCTAAAGACTCCAATAGACCATTAAAGATACGATAAAAATCACTCGCCTCTTGATGCAGGCGCTTTAGAGTATCCTCTAAGTTGCCCAAAACAGGCTTAGCAATAGCAGTAAAACCATGAGCAAGAATCTGAGTTAGTGAATGTGTATGAAGCACATTATTATCCATCAAAGCCTCACGTTCTAAAGAACCATAGACGGATACTTGTAATAAGAGCTTGAGCAGTCCCCTAGCTTGAACTTCCTCATAACCTACGCCAATTAAATCAGGGAAGGGCTCCCAAAAGTCGCTTTCACGAGCTTGAAAAATACAATAACTACGCTTGGACATCTCCTGTGAGGCATCTAAATCATTGTGCAAGGCCAAACAAGCTATACCATGGGCTAAGGCGAGCATTTGCTCATAAGGATGCTCACTAATGACTAAATTGGCGTTTAACGAGGAGAAATCACTATAGTCACAAGATAAATAACACTCACTAATAAGGTGTTCATACTTGCAGGTGATATTGTCTAAATTGGCAAAAGTACGGCCATCTAAAACCTGCTCTAAAGGCATATCAGCAGGGCAATGCTCATTTAAGAGTTCAGTATTAATCAAATCAGAGATGAACTGATTTAGTCTTTTGACTAGAGCATTAGACAATTGATTAAAACGTCCTCCCTCTTGATTATCCTCGCCTGCCAGTTCGCGCTCATAGACCTTGCTCAATGGAGTCTGCAAGGATAAGTCACTAAAATATGAATAGCTAACCTCATCTAAAAGCAAGATGATTTGCCCATGAGGAAAAGCATCCCTCACTCGTCTTAAGAGCGTAGCACCATAAGGGGAAATGCCAGTAAATAAATGACCAACGAGCAAGGAGGAACTGACTACTATTCTAAACGGACGCAACATCTGCCTTGTGGTAGCCATCTCAAAAGTATGATAGTCCAACACTAAGGTCTTATAGGGAGCATCTCTTTCAGCACTATCAGGAATTAAGGCCATATCTTCACAAGGAGCACCTGATAACACACGTTCTAGAGCACAAGTATTGACCAAGGCGCGGGCAATTAAAGCACGCTTAAAGAATAAATAGCCATTGATACTCGACTTGAACTTAGGGCACTTGCATCTTAAAGAACTATACCACTGGCGAAAGCTATCTTCACTTACATAGCCCTCTTTGTTATCAGATAGGGCTGTTAAAGTGACCAAGGAGGCCTTGGGGAGGACGTGTTTTAAGAAATACACTACACTATGATTATAAGTGTCCAAATGCAAAGACTTGGCCATGAGATTGAACACCATAAACGGTGGACAGTCTGAAGAGCTTAAGAGATTGAGCAAGGATTCATTTAGACGCAACTTAGATGAAATGGCTTCGTGCATGAAGAAAAAGATGACATCAAAGTGCTCTTTGATATAGGCACTATCAAAGTTGGCTCCTGGAGTGATGCTATAAAAGCGCGCCTGCTCTAAATAAGGCACAGCCTCTACCCAAAAGAGATCAGGCTTGTCAAAAAAGACTCTATAGAACAGTTGTTTTAAGTCAGCATTATCAAAGCCTACATGCTCAGCACAAGAAACAGGTGTGACCATGAGGTGATTAAACTCAGGCGAGGCAATAAAATCGCCTACCGTTCTGATTTGATTATGTAAGACAAAGCCATGGGAAATACGATCATCATTGATATTAACCGCAGCTAAGCTATCGCTATTGAGCACTAAGACATTAAATTGCACGGCCATCCCCTCTATCTATAAAAAAGCTATAATCATCCCTATTATGACTACCTCATAGCCAAGATGCCAGATACAAAAAAGCTCTTAGCCAGACTATAACGCGAGCTAAGAGCTTTTTAAAACACTCATGCAAAGTGCGCTAGGCACTAGCGTAGCGCCAACTATTTGCGTGTAGCTACGATTAAGACCCAGCCTTCCTTTTCCTTAGTGTACTCAATATCAAAATCCTTGGAATAGGCATCGATAACCTCTTGGGCTTGGGATGAGAGAATACCTGAGAGAGCTAATTTACCCTTGCTCTTACATAAAGCAGCGATATTAGGCTCTAATTGAGCTAAAGGACCTGCCAAAATATTAGCTACGACTACGGAACATACAGGGATATCTGGTCTAGCACCGTCAAAGAGCACTAACTTATCTTCTACGCTATTACGCTGAGCATTGTCTTTACTGGCGATAATAGCCTGAGGGTCAATATCAACACCATAGGCCTTCTTGGCGCCTAACTTTAAGGCAGAAATAGCTAAGATACCAGAGCCACAGCCATAGTCTAGCACTTCTTGCTCGGCTAAATTCTCTAAGGAATCTAAAAAGCCTAAGCATAAGAAAGTAGTTGGGTGAGTACCTGTACCAAAAGCTAAACCAGGGTCTAAGATAACGCTAATGCCCTCATTTACGTGGCACCAAGATGGGGTAATCCATAAGTTCTTACCGCATTTGATAGGCTTGAAGTTATCCATCCAAGCTCTAACCCAATCTTGATCCTCTAAGTCATGAGCTACGATAGGGAAATTATCGCCATATAAGTGCTGTAAATAAGAGACTACAGGATCGGTATCAGCCCCCTTTTCAAATAAGCCAATAACCTTAGTATTAGGCCATACACGCTGCTCGCCAGGTAATGGCTCTAAGATAGGATCATCTTTGGCATCTTGATAAGTAACAGATACTGCACCCAAGAAGAACAAAATCTCTGAGATTTCCTCGGCCTTATCGCCATTGGCAATTAAGGTAACTTGCTTCCATGCCTGATTATCGCTCATAGCAAAAAAATCCTAGTAAATTAATAAATAAAAGGGCCTGAGAAAGAGAACCTGACTACGACTTGGCGTAAGGCATTGGCTCAATCTTAAATGGAGTACTTACAGGCACTTCATTTTCACTGACAGTAAAGCTATTTTCAATAAATTTACTGAGCCTTTGATGGAGAAAATGGCTTTGCTCGCCAACATCGCACAAATAGAGCTTATTGACACTATCAATGAGCATCTTATTGCTCACCAAGGTATTTAAAGTAGGCAGTGAGACCTGATCCATATGCACCACCTGAATATAAAGCCAAGTGCCATCTTCTTCAACATCACTAATATTACTAATACCGCCTAAAGCTCTTAAATAGGCCAATAAAGTCAGCTCAGGGGAGCTGTTAGCATTAATGGTATAGCCTGCATGAACAGCTCTTAACTTGCGCTTTCTTTCAATGAGATTATCTCTACTAAGTACCATGGAAAGCTCAATAATCACACAAGGAATAAAAACTGCAAAGGAGCACAAAATGGCAAAGTTCTTATTGTCCTCAGAAAAGAACTGGCGGGTGTTATTGAAATTTACATCAGGCAAATATAAGTTCTCTACTGTGGTAATAGCTGGAATCTGCATATAAAAAGATAGCAAGTAGCAGCACATGCTGGTAATGAGCACGGCGCCAAAGGTGCCAGGATAGAAAATCAACAACAATAAGAGCGTGAGAGATACACAAGAGCCAATGGAACTAGTTAAGATGCAAATTACTACCAAGAGCGTCAAAAAAAGCTTGAGATGATTTTTGGTAAATAAAGAGCGAAAGAAGATAGCCGCAGGCAATGCAAAGATATTACAGACAATGATGGTATTGACAAAAGCAGTGACCATATTATTTTCGTAATTGCTGGTAATTAAATGCCCAACCAAGTCTTGCAAGCCTAGAGTTTGCAGCAAGATATAAATAGGAACATACACGACCGATAACAGACCATTACCTAATGAATCATCTAAAGAGTACAAGATAAACATATTGATCTGCTTGACGATCACGCTAATGCCTAGAAAAGTGGCAATAGGAAAGAGACTGACAAAGAAGATAGTCAAAATCAGACGACTGGTATGGTTCATGAAATTATCTTCCTCAAAGGAAGAGTAAGGCAGCATGGCCAATAAGGTCGAGACAGCGATTAAAACACAGATAATCGGACTCTTTAATAAAATTAAGTCACTGGCAGGAATGAGCAACAGCGAGAGCACATAGACAATAGAGACAGTGCATAGCTGAAAGAGACGATCAAAGGTCGGCACCACTAAAGCTACAGCAAGCGCAAATAGACCTGGAAAGAAAATACGAGAGGTAAGCAATAAGATGCTGCGCTTATTCTCATCGAGATGAGGGGTGGTGATAGGGTTGAGCGACCAAGTACAAATAGCTAACAGCATCAGTGGTAACAAGATTAAGATGCTTCGCTGCAAATAAGTATAAGGCTGAAAGATTCCCACAACACCCATCCTACAAAGACAAAGATAGTCAAACGCGCTTATGTAAGCTTAATTATACCAGCCTCCTTTGTAGATTAGGGCCGCATAAACGACAAAGCCCCTTGAGCTTTTGCTCAAGGGGCCTTGTCATTGGAATATCAA
>Tim_p2__coassemble_292_pt1 | contig 30760 bp, 20 predicted proteins | sample Tim_p2__metabat2_low_PE_020 | metagenome-assembled genome bin Tim_p2 | reverse complement strand
ACCCAGTTGCTATGGCTGCTGGTGAGCGCTTCGCTATCCGTGAGGGTGGCCGTACTGTAGGCGCTGGTGTTGTTTCCAACATCATCGAATAATTGGTAAGCCCCATTACCTTGAGCTAAATTAATTTAGCTCTTAAAAAAAGCCGCAACATCTTGAAGATGCTGCGGTTTTTTTGTCACTAGCCAAATCGCCTGACAAGGCCCTAAAATCATGTTTTAGGTTGACTATTGAGACTGGATCAGGTATTTTTCTACCTTTTAGAAAGTTTTAATCTTTCACCTCTGTCTAGCAAGGGCACCTTGATGCAGATAGGCTATCTTGTTACGTTATGTAGCTCTCATTGGCGATAGTTATTTTGCTAGGCTATGCGATTAATTGTGACGATATCGTCAGGATTTTCAGATGAGCGAAAATAAGAATGGCAAGCAGGCCACTAATGCCGCTTCCAAAAAAGAAAAAGCAGCAAATACTGCGATTAAGAATAAGAAGACCGATCTTAAAGTAGCCGATGCCAAAAAGAATGAGGTTAAAAAGGTTGAGTCTAAAAAAGCTAATAAGCAACAAGCAGCTTCTAATCCTTTAGATAAGCTCTTATGGCTTGTTTCCTTTGCTCTATTAGCCGCTGCTGTAGGCGGTAACTACTATTACACCCAGTTCATCATGTTAGATGAAAGCTCCTTAGCTCGCTTGGGTCGTGTAGCCATTGTTATCGTAACTATCTTAGCTGGCTTAGCTGTGGTCTTATTTACCACTAAAGGCAAGAAGTTATTAGCTTTTGGTAGAGATTCTTATACCGAATTACGCAAAGTAGTATGGCCAGCTCGTAACGAGGCTATGCAAACTACCGCTATTGTCTTCGTCGCTGTGGTAGTTGTCAGCTTGTTCTTATATGTCTGCGACTTGGTCTTCTTACAGATTGTGCGTTTAATTACTCTCTAACTAAAGCAAGGTGATCTTAATGTCCGATTTAGAAAATAAGGTAGAAGAGCAAGATATCTCTTTGGACGCTCCAATGCTCGATGATGTTGCCTCTGACGAAGCTCCTTTTTTAGAGGATGATGTTGCCTCTGAGATTGAGGCCACTGAGACTGAGAAGAAAGCTCCTGCCAAGTCCGCTAAGGGCACTAAAGATAAGAAGAAGTCTTTGGGCTTAGGTGCTGAAAATGGTGGCAAGAAGTTAGAGCCAAAGGATCCAAGCGAAGTTCCTATGAGATGGTACTTCATTCAAGCCTTCTCTGGCTTTGAGCAGCGCGTAGCTCAAGCACTACAAGAGCGTATTAAGATTCACCAAATGGAAGATTACTTCGGTGATATCTTAGTTCCAAAAGAGAAAGTCAAGGACATCAAGGATGGCAAGCGTCGTGATAGCGAGCGCAAGTTCTTCCCAGGCTATGTAATGGTCCAGATGAAGATGACCTCTGATTCTTGGCAGTTAGTAAAGCACACTGAGCGTGTTTTAGGCTTCGTAGGCGGAACCCCAGAGCGTCCTTTACCAATTACTACTGTTGAAGCTAATCGCATTTTAGAGCGCCTTAAGGAGACCTCTGGTTCTCCTCGTCCTAAGACCTTATTTGAGGTAGGTGAGCAGGTTCGTGCTACAGATGGTGCCTTTAAGGACTTCTCTGGTATCGTCGAGAAGGTTGATTACGAAAAGAGCCGTTTAACTGTCTCTATCGCCATCTTCGGCCGTGCTACCCCTGTTGAGTTAGAGTTTAGCCAAGTAGAAAAGGAAGCATAAGAGCTAATCCTTTTTGTTAGGCTATGCCGATATAGAAAAAAAGATGAGTTTGCCTTTATTAAGGGACTCATCTTTTTTTATGAGATAAATTTGAAAAAATCGCTTGTCAAAGAGTGCAAATTTCTGTAAAATATTTAGGATTTACTGTTTTGTGATGCAGATCTCATTTTTGAGGCTTCACAAAGACTGAAGTAAGTACAGATTTCCTAAAGAATCAGTAATTATTCACTGATTTAGGGAAGCGGCAACTTAGTTGGCGCGTGATACCCACTTTGAGAGAAGAAAAATGGCAAAGAAAGTTTCTGCCTATATTAAGCTTCAGGTTGGCGCAGGTGCAGCTAACCCAGCTCCACCAGTTGGTCCTGCTTTAGGTCAACATGGTGTAAACATCATGGAGTTCTGCAAGGCCTTTAATGCTCACACTGCTAAGTTAGAGAAAGGCGCTCCAGTTCCAGTAGTTATTACTGTTTACGCTGATAAGTCTTTTACCTTCGTAACCAAGACCCCACCAGCAGCTTTCTTAATCAAGAAGGCTTTAAATATCCAAACCGCTTCCCACAAGCCAGGTAAGGAAATCGCTGGTAAGATCACCATGGCTCAATGCTTAGAGATCGCTAAGGTTAAAGAGCCTGACATGACTGGTGCAGATTTAGAAGCTTCTGCCCGTACTATCGCTGGTACTGCCCGTTCCATGGGTATTCAGGTCGAGGAGTAAGAGATGGCAAAGTTATCTAAGCGCATGAAGGAAATCCGTTCCATCATCGACCGCAACCGTGAGTACGACGTTACCGAGGGTTTCGAGACCTTAATCAAGACTGCTAAGGCTAAGTTCGTAGAGTCTGTTGACGTTGCTATTCAGTTAGGTATCGATCCTACCAAGTCTGACCAGAACATTCGTGGCGCTACCGTTTTACCAAACGGCACTGGCCGCACTGTTCGCGTTGCAGTATTCACCCAGGGCGAGCTTGCTGAGCAGGCTAAGGCCGCTGGTGCTGACTTCGTAGGTATGGACGAGTTAGCTCACGAGATCAAGCAGGGCAAGTCTGATTTTGACGTTGTTATCGCTTCTCCTGATGCTATGCGCGTTGTAGGTCAGTTAGGTCAGATCTTAGGTCCACGTGGCTTAATGCCAAACCCTAAGGTTGGTACCGTAACTCGTGACGTAGCTACCGCTGTTAAGAATGCTAAGTCTGGTCAAGTTCGTTACCGCAATGATAAGACTGGTGTTATCCAGGCTTCTATCGGTAAGGTCAACTTCACCCCAGCTCAGCTTACCGAGAACTTAAACGCTTTATTAGGCGCTATCGTTAAGGCTAAGCCAGCAGCTTCTAAGGGTACCTTCATTAAGAAGGTAGCTATCTCCACTACTATGGGTGGCGGTATCGTAGTTGACAAGAGCACTTTAAAGACTGACCGTGCAGGTTCTGCTTCTTAATTAGCTCTTAAGCTGCAATAATTTCGTGCTCGGATACTAGCACAACCGTTTTTGGCCTGGGAGCTTATCTCCCACCAAAGACCGCAGGGGGAAGTATCCTTAATCATCCTGCGCAGGCGGAAATTAGCTCTATTGGAATCTTCCTTTAGAATTGATATCCGGTATATCCCCGCTTAATTAGGGGACTAACCGTCATAGTTGACTTAAGTTTTGGTGCCTCAAGTATGTCTTACTTTTGGTGGAAAATTTAAAGTTAACTGTGACTTTCCAGGAGTCACTGCTAAAAATGGCATTAAATCTCGAAGACAAGAAGCAGATCGTTGCTGATGTTAGCGAAGTCGCCAAGAAAGCATTATCAGCTGTTTGCGCTGATTCTTGTGGCATCCCAGTAGCTCAAATGACCAAGCTCCGTAAGGAAGCCCGTGCTAACAACGTATATTTACACGTTGTTCGTAACACTCTCCTTGCCCGTGCTGTTGAAGGCACCGAGTTTGAGTGCATGAAGGACCAGTTCAAGGGCCCAACCTTAATCGGTTTATCTCTTGAGCATCCAGGTGCTGCTGCTCGCTTATTCAAGGATTTCGCCAAGCAGAACGACAAGTTCTCCATCAAGGCTTTAGCCTTTGAGGGCACCCTCTATGATGGCAAGGACGTAGACGTATTAGCTTCCTTACCAACTTACGAGGAAGGCCTTGCTCAGTTAATGGCAACCATGAAGGAAGCCGCTGCTGGCAAGTTGGTACGTACTTTAGCTGCTTTAGGCGACAAGTTAGGCGAGGGCGAGACTGCCTAATTGAGGCTGTCCCCATGCCGCTTCAGGTTTGTTTAAACCTGCTGCTTATTTCTAGGTGTCGCGCTTAATCATTGTTTTGCGACACTCGTTTAACAGAATTTTTTAAAGGAAGTTTAAAAATGGCTTTATCTAAGGATGAAATCATTGAGGCAATTGCTCAGATGAGCGTTATGGAAGTTGTTGAGCTTGTTAAGGCAATGGAAGAGAAGTTCGGCGTTTCTGCCGCTGCTGCCGTTGTTGCTGGCCCAGCTGCTGGTGGCGCTGCTGCTGCTGAAGAGAAGACCGAGTTCGACGTAACCTTAAAGGACGTTGGCGGCAACAAGATCGCTGTTATTAAGGCCGTTCGTGGTGCTACTGGTTTAGGCTTAAAGGAAGCTAAGGACTTAGTTGAGTCTGCTCCTGCCAAGATCAAGGAAGCTATCTCTAAGGAAGACGCTGAGGCCCTCAAGAAGACCTTCGAAGAGGCTGGCGCTACTGTTGTTATCGAGTAATAACAGCTCCTCCTTTAGGCTAGAAGCATCGATCTAGCCAGTAGACTTTAGTCTGCAAATTCTTATAGCCCGAGCTCTCATTTTATGAGGCTCGGGTTCGGTGCCTTAAAAAAGGTGATGCTAAACACTTGAGTTTGCCATCAACACTCATCTGGACGATGCCAGGGTCAGCTCTGACCTAAATTAAGCAAAGAGCACATACTTAATTTTTCACTACTACGTCCTTCTAGGGCTCATAAGCCATCTCTAAACCTTTCACGTTACTACATGATGACTTGTCTTATAACCAATGAGTAATGCCTATTTTGCGAAGTTAATCTAGGGTTACACAGGGTTAATCTAATACAGATAAGTGTTCAACTGTGAAACAGTCCGCCAGCTAAAAGAAGATAAGTCCTGACATGATTTATCTTAAGGCAACAAATAGTCATCTAAGGCCTTTACTTATAAAAAACCTCCTTTGCGTGCTTAAACTAGTTGGGAGTGAGTAAAGAGCGTGTAAAATAGAAGATGTAAAAGAGCGCCCTTAGGCCCAAGCGAATTTGGCTTTTAAGGGTAAATGGTTGTAGGACTTGATAGTTTTTTAAAGCATTTTAAATTGGCCGCATAGCAGCATAGGAAGTTATGTTTTGCTTTGTGGCTATTGTCGTAATTGCTTTAAGAGAAAAAGAATTTTAACTGCTAAAAGTTAAGATGTACTTTTTTGCACTCGTTGACGCATCTTTGATAGATGATGAGAGTCCAAACAGTGTTAAATGCCATCTAAGAGAGTAAGGCTTGTAGATAGCTTTACTGCTAGCTTGTAGCAAGCAGGGCAGGTGGCTGCATCAGCCCCTCAACCGCGACAAAGATCAACCTGAGGATCCCCATTCCATGGTCTACTCGTATACTGAGCAAAAGCGCATCCGTAAGGATTTTGGTAAGAGAGTTAAAGTGCTTGACACTCCATACCTCCTTGCCGTTCAGCTTGATTCCTTTAAACAATTCATCAGCTCTGATCCGCTCAATGAAAATGGTTTAGTTGCTGCTTTTAAGAGTGTTTTCCCAATCAAATCATATTCGGGAAATGCTGAGCTCTGCTACAATAGTTTTAAGTTAGGTGTACCTAAGTTTAATGTACAAGAGTGCATGATTCGTGGTACCACTTATTCTGCTCCTCTTCGAGTTAGTTTAAGTCTGATTCGTTACGAGAAAGACTCTCCAAAGACTGTTAAAGAGAAGTTTGACCAAGAGGTCTACATGGGCGAAATCCCATTAATGACCGAAAATGGTACCTTCATTATTAACGGTACCGAGCGTGTTGTCGTATCCCAGTTACACCGTTCTCCAGGTGTGTTTTTCGACAATGATAAGGGTAAGACTCACCCTGGTCGTGTTTTATTCTCTGCTCGTATCATTCCTTACCGTGGTTCTTGGCTCGATTTTGAGTTTGATCATCGCGACAATTTATTCGTTCGTATCGACCGCCGTCGTAAGTTACCAGCCACCGTATTATTACGTGCTTTAGGTTATAACACCGAGCAAATCTTAGACATCTTCTTTGATACCATAGCTATCGAAATCCAAAAGGGCAAGCTCTTCATGGAGTTAGTCCCAGAGAGACTTCGTGGTGAGACTGCTTCTTTTGAAATTAAGCTCAATGACAAGGTATTAGTTGAGTCTGGTAAGAAGATCACTGCTCGTCACATCCGTGAGTTAAACAAGGCTGGTCAGAAGTTCATCGAGATCCCTGCTGATTACTTAATTGGCAAGATCATCGCTAAGGACTATAAGGACAATACTGGTAAGGTAGTAATTGCTGCCAATACTGAGATTACCTTAGATAAGCTTCCTTTATTAGCTTCCTTAGGCTTAAAGCAATTTGAAATCCTCTTTACCTCTCAGGTAGATGAAGGCTCCTTCATTGCCGATACTTTACGCAATGACACCACCCGCGATTTAACTTCCGATGAAGACGATCGCATGGCCGCTCTCTTTGAAATCTACAAGATGATGCGCCCAGGTGAGCCTCCAACCTTTGAGGCTGCCGAGACCTTATTTAATAACTTATTCTTCGCCGAGGATCGTTATGACTTATCTTCTGTAGGTCGTATGAAGTTCGATTCTCGCTTTGTCGAAGTAGGTCGCGTCAAGAGCTCTTTAGAGCGTGCTTTTGCTGATGCTGAGTTTGCTGTCAATAGCGATGAGACTGGCGTTTATGTAGTTAATGATAATGTCTATATCAACTATAGCAATTTCATTAATGTCATTCGCTCTAACTTAGATGCAGCAGATGCCCAGTGCTTACCGACTGCTACCCCAGAGCGTTGTGCTGATAAGTTATTAGACTTCTTAGACGGCTTGTTATACAAGGCTGTGCCTAACCCAATGGTCAAGGCCGCCGAGCGCTTTGTCTTCAACAAGATTACCATTAGCCCTAAGGGTGGTGATGCTATCGAGTTAGATCGTTGCGTCATCTTACCTTTAGATAGCTTAGTTGGCCGTACCACTAATGTGGCCCAATTAGATGCTACCGTAACTGATGGTTCTGGCAAGGCTCCTCACTTAGAGCGTGAGCGCGATGAGCTTTATCGTGGCACCTTATCTAATAACGACATTATTAAGGTAATGCGTTACTTAGTTCGTATCCGTAACGGTAAAGAGACCATCGACGATATCGACCACTTAGGTAACCGTCGTATTCGTAGCGTAGGCGAAATGGCCGAAAACCAATTCCGTATTGGTTTAGTACGTGTGGAGCGTGCTGTGAAGGAGCGCTTATCTTTAGGCGATCTCGATAGCATCTCCCCACAAGATTTAATTAACGCCAAGCCAATTAGCGCTGCTATTAAAGAGTTCTTCGGCTCTTCCCAGTTATCTCAGTTCATGGATCAAAATAACCCATTATCTGAGGTTACCCACAAGAGACGTATTTCTGCCTTAGGTCCAGGCGGTTTAACTCGTGAGCGCGCAGGCTTCGAGGTGCGTGACGTTCACCCAACTCACTACGGTCGTTTATGTCCAATTGAGACCCCAGAAGGTCCAAACATTGGTCTTATCAACTCCTTGGCTGTGTTCGCTCGTTGCAACGATTATGGCTTCTTAGAGACCCCATATCGTCGTGTTAACAACTTACACGTATCCGAGGACTTTGAGTACTTATCTGCTATCGACGAAGGCCAGTATGTAATTGCTCAGGCTAACACCGATTTAGATGAGAACGGCAATATCATCGACGAGTATGTACAGTGCCGTTATAAGGGTGAGTCCACCGTACGTCGTGCTAGCGATGTTCAATTCATGGACGTATCGCCTCAGCAGGTTATTTCCGTTGCTGCTGCCTTGATTCCATTCTTGGAGCACGATGACGCTAACCGTGCTTTGATGGGTGCTAACATGCAGCGTCAAGCTGTTCCTACTGTTCGTTCTGAAAAGCCATTCGTTGGTACTGGCATGGAGCGCGCTGTAGCCGTTGACTCTGGTGTGGCCATTATTGCCCGTCGTGGTGGTGTGGTTGAGCACGTAGACGGCTTACGTATCGTAGTACGTGTCAACGAAGATGAGGTTCAAGGTGTAGCTGATCCTGGCGTAGATATCTACAACTTAATCAAGTACACACGTTCTAACCAGAACACCTGCATTAACCAGCGCCCATGCGTCAATATCAATGAACGCGTCCAAGCTGGTGACGTATTAGCTGACGGTAGCTCCACTGACTTAGGTGAGCTTGCTTTAGGTCAGAACTTACGTATCGCCTTTATGCCTTGGAACGGTTACAACTACGAGGATTCTATCTTAGTTTCCGAGCGTGTTGCAGCCAAGGATCGTTTGACCACCATCCATATCCAAGAGATTTCTTGTATCGCTCGTGATACAAAGTTAGGCCCTGAGGAAATCACTGCTGATATTCCAAACGTAGGTGAGGCTGCTTTATCTAAGTTAGATGAGAGCGGTATCGTTTATGTAGGTGCCGAGGTTGTAGGCGGCGATATCTTAGTAGGTAAGGTAACTCCAAAGGGTGAGACTCAGTTAACCCCTGAAGAGAAGTTATTACGTGCTATTTTCGGTGAGAAGGCATCTGAGGTTAAAGATTCCTCCACTCGCGTACCTAACGGTGTATCTGGTACCGTAGTTGATGTTCAGGTCTTCACTCGTGAAGGCGTTGAAAAGGACGGTCGCGCTAAGGAAATCGAGGAAATGCAGCTTGCCAAGGCTCGCAAGGACCTCGACGAAGAGTTCTTCTATTTAACAGAGGGTCTTTTAGGCCAAGCTCGTAATATCTTAGTTAAGGCTGGCATGACCCGCGCTGCTGTAGACGCTCTTAGCGATGCTGAGATCTTCAATCAGCGTGTTGATGACGATCAGGCAAACCGTAACTTAGAGGACATTGCCAATCGTATTGACGAGTACCGCGCTGAGTACAAGGAAAAGTACGACGTAATTCGTCACAAGTTAACCGATGGCGATGAGCTCACTCCTGGTGTTCTCAAGATTGTTAAGGTTTACTTAGCGGTTAAGCGTCGCATTCAGCCAGGCGATAAGATGGCAGGTCGTCACGGTAACAAGGGTGTTATCTCCAAGATTTGCCCAATCGAGGATATGCCATTTGACGAAAATGGTATGCCAGTTGATATCGTGCTCAACCCATTGGGTGTGCCTTCTCGTATGAACATCGGTCAGGTTCTTGAGGTTCACTTAGGTTTAGCCGCCAAGGGCATTGGCCAAGTCATCGATAAGATGTTAGTCGAGCAACGCGCCTTAAGCGAGTTACGCGCTATGTTACAGAAGATCTATGACTTAGGCGACACCTCTCAGAAGGTTGATATCAGCGCCATGTCCGATGAGGAAGTCATGGTCTTAGCTGAGAACTTACGTAATGGTATGCCAGTTGCCACCCCAGTATTTGACGGTGCATCTGAGGATTCCATTAAGGAGCTTTTAGAGCTAGCTGGTCTTCCTAAGTCTGGTCAGATGACCTTATTTGACGGTACTACTGGCCGTGCTTTCGAGCGTAAGGTAACTGTAGGTTACATGTACATGCTTAAGCTCAACCACTTAGTTGACGACAAGATGCACGCTCGTTCCACTGGTTCTTATAGCTTAGTTACCCAGCAGCCATTAGGCGGTAAGGCTCAATTTGGTGGCCAGCGCTTTGGTGAGATGGAAGTTTGGGCCCTTGAGGCCTACGGTGCCGCTTACACCTTACGTGAGATGTTGACTGTGAAGTCAGACGACGTAAACGGCAGAACCAAGATGTATAAGAACATCGTAGATGGCGCATATAAGATGGAGGCAAGCATCCCTGAGTCCTTCAATGTATTGCTCCGTGAAATCCGCTCACTAGGCATCAATATCGACCTAGTTCGCAAAGACTAATTGCTACCGACCCGAAAGGAGACTTTCGGGTACTTGGAGTGCCTCTTATATCACAGCAAGGAGGCACTCTTGGTAGAGGTTAATTAAGGCTTAGCGTTTAATGAGCGCAGCATAATAACCTCCGATCATCACTTCGCAGGAGAAACTGTTGTGAGTATCCAAGAAAACGGTCAAGATGAGGCTCTATTAGAGAGCTTAAATACCCAAGCTGAGGCCGCTAAGAAGGACGACGATTTTGACATTGATCTCAGCATCGCTGGATCTTTTGGCAAACTTGCAAATCGTAGCAACAATGCACTCAAGCAAAAGCTTGAGGATTTTGACGCGATCAAGATTGGTCTGGCCTCGCCAGAGATGATTCGTGCATGGTCCTATGGTGAAGTTAAGAAGCCAGAGACCATCAATTACCGTACCTTCAAGCCAGAGCGCGATGGCTTGTTCTGTGCCAAGATTTTCGGCCCAGTTAAAGACTACGAGTGTCTTTGCGGTAAGTACAAGCGCTTAAAGCACCGTGGCACTATCTGCGATAAGTGCGGTGTTGAAGTTACCCAGGCTAAGGTACGCCGTGAGCGTATGGGCCACATTGAGCTTGCCTCTCCAGTAGCTCACATTTGGTTCTTAAAGTCCTTACCATCCCGTATCGGTTTAATTCTTGATATGAAGTTACGCGATATCGAAAGCGTACTTTATTTTGAGAGCTATGTAGTTACCGATCCTGGTATGACTGGTCTTGAGAGCCGTCAGTTATTAACCGAAGAAGAGTACATGGATGCTCTTGAAGAGTTCGGTGATGACTTTACCGCTAAGATGGGTGCTGAGGCTATCTTAGAAATCTTACAGCAGATGGATTTACAAGAGGAAATCTCTGTCTTACGTGAGGCATTAGATAGCACCTCTTCTGAGTCTAATCGTAAGAAGTTTGCCAAGCGCTTAAAGCTCATGGAGTCTTTCGTTCATTCTGGTAACAAGCCAGAGTGGATGATTTTAACTGTACTTCCAGTACTTCCACCTGATTTACGTCCATTAGTTCCACTCGATGGTGGTCGTTTTGCTACCTCTGATTTAAACGACTTATATCGCCGTGTAATTAACCGTAACAACCGTTTAAAGCGTCTTTTAGACTTAGTTGCTCCAGAGATTATCGTCCGCAACGAAAAGCGTATGCTCCAAGAGTCTGTTGATGCCTTAATGGATAACGGTCGTCGCGGTCGCGCTATTAGCGGTTCTAACAAGCGTCCATTAAAGTCCTTGGCTGACATGATCAAGGGTAAGCAAGGTCGTTTCCGTCAGAACTTATTAGGTAAGCGCGTAGACTACTCTGGTCGTTCTGTAATTACCTGTGGTCCTAACTTACGTCTCCACCAGTGCGGTCTGCCTAAGAAGATGGCTTTAGAGTTATTCAAGCCATTCATCTATGGTCGTTTAGAGATCCGTGGTCACGCTGCAACTATCAAGGCTGCCAAGAAGATGGTAGATCGTGAGGATGCAGTAGTATGGGATGTATTAGACGAAGTTATTCGTGAGCACCCTGTATTATTAAACCGCGCACCGACCTTGCACCGTTTAGGTATTCAGGCCTTCGAGCCAATCTTAATCGAAGGTAAGGCCATTCGTTTGCACCCACTCGTATGTCCAGCCTTTAACGCTGACTTCGACGGTGACCAGATGGCTGTGCACATTCCATTAACTCTCGAGGCTCAATTAGAAGCCCGTGCGTTAATGATGTCCACCAATAACATCTTATCCCCAGCATCTGGTGATCCTATTATCGTTCCTGCACAAGACGTGGTTTTAGGTCTGTACTACATGACCAAGTCCCGCGTTGGTGCCAAGGGCGAGGGTATGATCTTATCTGACGCTTTTGAGGCTGAGCGCGTTTACAAGTCTGGTATTGCTGACATGCAGGCCCGTGTTGCTTGTCGTATCGCCTATAGCGTTAAGAACCCAGAAACTGGTGAGTACGAAGATAAGAATGAGCTCCGTTTAACCACTATCGGTCGTGCCATTTTATCTTTAATCTTGCCACGTGGTATGTCTTATGACTATATCGATCCTCCTGTAGAGGGCGTCTCTGAAGAGTCCATCAAGGAGATCTTAAGCCACGAGAATTGGTTTACTAAGGTTTCTAACCAGCCTTTAGGCAAGAAGCGTATTGCTGGCTTATTAAATACCTGCTATCGCTTATTAGGCTTAAAGGACACCGTCATGTTCGCTGACCGCGTCATGTACACTGGTTTCCGTAACGCAGCTATTTCTGGTTCTTCTGTTTGCGTGGACGACATGTTAATTCCTAAGGAGAAGCAGACCATTATTGCTGCTGCTCAAAAGGAAGTGCTCTCCATTCAACAACAATTTGAAAATGGTCAGATTACTCAAGGCGAGCGTTATAACAAGGTTATCGATATTTGGTCTAATGCCAACGATAAGGTTATGAAGGCCATGATGGCTAACCTCTCTGTTGAAACTGCACAAAACAGCTTAGGCGAAGAGGAAAAGCAGGCATCCTTCAATAGCATCTACATGATGGCTGACTCTGGTGCTCGTGGTTCTCCAGCTCAGATTCGTCAGTTAGCTGGTATGCGTGGTCTGATGGCAACTCCAGATGGTTCCATTATTGAAACCCCAATTATCGCTAACTTCCGTGAAGGCTTGAACGTACAGCAGTACTTCATTTCTACCCACGGTGCTCGTAAGGGTCTGGCTGATACCGCCTTGAAGACCGCTAACTCTGGTTACTTAACTCGTCGTTTAGTTGACGTAGCTCAAGACTTAGTCATCACCGAGGACGATTGTGGTACTACCGAGGGCTTAGAGATTACTCCACACGTAAGTGGTGGTGACGTAATCGAGAACTTACGTGATCGTGTCTTAGGTCGTACCTTAGCAGATGACGTCTTAAAGCCAGGTTCCAAGGAAGTATTATTACCAGCTGGTACCTTATTAGACGAAAAGAGCTGCACCTTATTAGAAGACTACAAGATCGAGCGCGTCAAGGTTCGTTCTCCTATCACCTGTAACACCAAGTATGGCGTATGTGCCAAGTGCTATGGTCGTGACTTAGCTCGCGGTCATATCGTCAACGCAGGTGAGGCTGTAGGCGTTATCGCAGCTCAGTCCATTGGTGAGCCTGGTACCCAGCTTACCATGCGTACCTTCCACATTGGTGGTGCTGCATCCCGTGCTGTAGCTGAATCTGGCGCTACCGTAAAGAACTCTGGTACTGTTCGTATCTTGAACTCTAAGACTGTAACTAATACCGATGGCAAGGAAGTAGTAACTTCTCGTCAGTCCGAGTTATTAGTTATGGACGAGTTTGGTGCTTCCAAGGAAAGTCACAAGATTCCATACGGTGCTATCTTCGAGGTTAAGGATGGTCAAGAGGTTAAGGCTGGCACTGTAGTTGCTCGTTGGGACCCTCACACCCACCCAATTATCTCTGAGGTACAAGGCCGCTTGAAGTTCATCGATATTATCGAGGGTATTACCGTTGATAAGAAGGAAGATGAGGCTTTAGGTATTTCCTCTATTGAGGTTCGTGAGATTGCAGCTCGCCCATCTCAAGGTAAGGACAAGCGTCCAGCCGTTAAGATCGTTGACTCTAATGGTGGCGATGTATTAATTCCAGGCACTACTGTTCCTGCTCAATACATGCTCCAAGGCAAGGCCATTGTACAATTAGTTGACGGCGCCGAGGTTAATATCGGTGATATTATCGCCCGTATTCCTCAACAAGCTGGTGGTACCAAGGATATTACTGGTGGTCTTCCACGTGTTGCTGACCTATTTGAGGCTCGCTCTCCTAAGGAGCCTGCAATCTTGGCTGAGATCTCTGGTACCGTATCTTTCGGTAAGGAAACCAAGTCCAAGCGTCGCTTAATCATTACTCCAGAGCCTGGTACTGTAAACGAGATTGGCATGCCAGTTGAGCAGTACGAGGAGATGATTAACTTAAACCGCAACTTGAACGTATTCGAAGGTGAAAAGGTTCAAAAGGGCGAAATGATTGCTGAAGGTCCTGAGTCTCCACACGATATCTTAAGATTACGTGGTGTGAACGCTGTAGCTAACTACATCGTCAACGAGGTTCAAGACGTGTACCGTCTCCAGGGCGTAAAGATTAACGATAAGCACATTGAAGTTATCGTGCGTCAGATGCTCCGTAAGTGTGAGGTATTGGACCCAGGTGATTCTACAGAGTTTATCAAGGACGAGCAGGCTGAGGTTGCCTATGTACGTACCGTTAACGAGCGTTTACGTGCCGAAGGCAAGCGTGAGGTTAAGTACCGTCATATCTTGATGGGTCTTACTAAGGCTTCCTTATCTACCGAGTCCTTCATCTCTGCTGCATCCTTCCAAGAGACCACTCGTGTTCTCACCGAAGCTTCCGTTGCAGGTAAGGTCGATGAGTTACGCGGTCTTAAGGAGAACGTCATTGTTGGTCGCTTAATCCCAGCAGGTACTGGCTTTAAGTATCACCAGCAGCGCCGTGAGGAGATTGCTCGCAGCCGTCTCAAGAACGAGAGCTTAGATCCAAACGTCAGCAATGATGAGGTAGAAAAGCAAATCGGTGAGGCCTTAGATAGCCTTAATTATGCCAATGCTTTAGGTTCTACCAATACTGACAGCATCTAATACTCATAGTATCAAAACCACCTAAGCCCCCTTAATACTTACATAAGGGTGGCTGCATGGTTTAAGATGACCATGGTCTTTTCCTTTAAGGCCATGGTCATTTTTTTTTTGCCCATCAGTCCCCGCCCCTAAGCTTTGCGCTAGGCGCGCTTTAGGCTTCAAGTAGCAAGGCAGTGACAAAAGAGGGCTTAAACTTTTTTGCGGAGATAGCCATTAACTATGCCTAGCACGCGCTCTTTAATCATCAATGCTCCTTGGTATTATCCCAAGGCCCATCAAACCTTACTTACATTCCTGAACCATCCTAATTATCATGGCCTTTTTGCCAAGGCTATCTTTATGGGCAGTGCCGCTCCCGTGGCTACCTTAAGTCCGAGCTCGACCTTGCACTCTTATCTAGCGCAAAACTCACAGCTTGCCCCTGCTTTTAGCTCTGAGATTTATATAGATAGCTTGGCTATTTTAGATAAGTGTGCTGTAGGCTATAGAACTTGGGCTCAAGAGCAGGGAGTGTGCTTGTTAGTGTGTGGCATGGCCGCCAAGCGCTTTTTGCAAGATCAGCAGGCAAGAGAGTGTGATGGTTTGGCCTTAACGGGCTATATGGAGGTGTTAGCTCTCTTAAATGGTCCGCAAGAGGAGGTGGTTTTATGGTAAAGCTTACTGTAGTCTTTGAGTCTTTAGCTCACGATAGTGTTTTTAATGCTTTTCAAGAGGCCGATTATGAGCATGGCCTGATGCTCTTATTAAATGCAGCCGATCTGGATTTGGAGGTGCAAGCTATTTTTATGGTAGGTTCTGATACGGCAAGTAAGTTCTCTAAGAGCATAGTTAAAAAGCTAAGGCAGCTAGAACTCTTTGAAGTGCCTTGTTTTTCTTGTGTGCTAGAGAGTAGGGGAAGTGGCAGTGAATGTGAGGTAGGGAAACAGATAGGCATTAGGGCCTTACAGGAGCGTTTGGACTTTGTCCAAGCGCTAAGTTATGCTCAGGCTTTAGAGCGCGTGAGCGCAAGTGCTCAAGTATTGTTTGTATAAAAAAAGAGGGACTTGCGCCCCTCTTTTAGTATTAAGTTTCTTCTACTTAGTAGTTAATCATTAGGCAGCTACTGGAACCCAAGGAATGGCCTTGTATAACAGCACTGCTAAGATACCGCCAACATATGGAGCGGTAAATGGAACCATTGCATAACGGAAGTTAGAGTCACCCTTACCCTTGATTGGCATTACGAAGTGAGCTAAACGAGGGCCCATATCACGAGCAGGGTTAATGGCGTAACCAGTTAAACCGCCCATGGACATACCTACGGATACAATGATACCGAATACGAAGATCTTATCTAAACCGCCAGCAATACCTGGAACTTGAGCAATACCTAAGATAGCAAATACTAAAACGAAAGTACCGATGGTCTCAGATAAGAAGTTGCGATAGTAGTTAGGGATAGAAGGTCTGGTGCAGAAAACGCCAAGCTTGGTCTCGGCATCTTCTTGAGCGTCCAAGTGATCCTTATAGAGGGCGTGGGTTAAAACGCCACCTACGAAGCCGCCTGCCATTTGAGCGATGAAGTAGCCAGGAACCATTTCCCAAGGGAAGGTGCCATTAACGGCTAAAGCTACAGTTAATGCAGGGTTGAAGTGAGCACCAGAGGCATAGCCAAAAATGTAGGCAGGGATCATAACTGCAAGACCCCAAGCCACGGTGATAACGACTACACCGCCGCCATGCATGTTGGACTTCTTTAAGATTACGTTGGCTACTACGCCAGTACCTAAAAGGATAAGTAAGGCAGTACCTACAAACTCAGAAATATATGGAAGCATGGTTTATTCCTCGTCTTTTGCCCAGCCATGAGAGTAGGTTAAGGCCTTGTTCCAGCCACGGATGCGCTTTACGCGATCCTCATCGGAAATTTCTGGCTTGAAGACACGGTCGATAGCCCAGTTATGAATTACGTCTTCCTTGCTTGCCCAGTAACCAACAGCTAAGCCAGCTAAGTAAGCAGCACCCATAGCGGTAGTCTCTACGCACTTAGGACGTAATACTGGAGCGGCAATAATATCAGACTGAATTTGCATTAATAAGTTATTGGCACTAGCACCACCGTCTACCTTTAAGGAGGTAAGCTCGATGTTGGAGTCAGCCTTCATAGCGGCGATAACATCGTTTGTCTGATAAGCTAGGGACTCTAAGGTAGCGCGAATGATGTGGGACTTGTTAACGCCACGAGTAATACCAACGATAGTACCACGAGCATATTGATCCCAGTGTGGAGCACCTAAGCCAGTGAAGGCAGGAACTACGTAGCAGCCATTGGTATCTTTTACCTTGGATGCCATGTACTCAGAGTCAATAGAGGAGTCAATGATACGCATCTCATCGCGTAACCACTGAATAGCAGCACCAGCTACGAAGATGGAGCCCTCTAAGGCATAGTTAACCTTGCCATCGATACCCCAAGCAATGGTGGTAACCAAGCCGTTCTTGGAGAATACAGGCTTCTCGCCAGTGTTCATTAATAAGAAGCAGCCAGTACCATAGGTGTTCTTAGCCTCACCTGCATTAAAGCAAGTCTGGCCGAATAAAGCAGCCTGCTGGTCGCCTGCGGCACCTGCAATCTTTACTTCGCCGCCGAAGTAATCGGTAGTGCCATAGACGCAGCTAGATGGCTTGACTTCTGGGAGCATGCTGCGAGGAATATCTAATTCCTTTAAGATTTCCTCATCCCAGCATAAGTCTTGAATGTTAAAGAGCATGGTACGGGAAGCATTGGAGTAATCAGTTACGTGAACCTTACCCTTAGTGAGCTTCCAGATAAGCCAAGTGTCAACGGTACCAAAGAGGAGCTCGCCCTTTTCTGCGCGCTCACGAGCGCCTTCGACATTATCTAAGATCCACTTAATCTTGGTGCCAGAGAAGTAAGCATCAATAACTAAGCCAGTCTTCTCACGGAACTTGTCGGTTAGGCCTTTTTCCTTTAAGGAGTCGCAGTAAGCGGAAGTACGGCGGCACTGCCAAACGATGGCATTATAGATAGGCTCGCCAGTGTTCTTGTCCCAAACAATGGCAGTCTCACGCTGGTTGGTAATACCAATTGCAGCGATATCTTCGGCCTTAGCGGAAATCTTGTTTAAAGCTTCAACAGCTACACCTAATTGGGATGCCCAAATTTCATCAGCATCGTGCTCAACCCAACCTGGCTTAGGGAAGTACTGAGTGAAAGCTCTTTGAGCTACAGAGCAAACTTCGCCCTTTTGGTTGAATAAGATACAGCGGTTGCTGGTGGTGCCAGCATCTAAAGCCATGACATACTTAGCCATAGTGTTTCCTCATTAACAAACAATCCATAATTGCTCTACCTTATCGCTACTTGTGCATGTGACATCAGGTAGAAGCATCAGAGCTACCACCGAGCAAGGGTGGGCTCTACAACTAAGGCTCCTTAATTCCTTAGTTGGGTATTCATGCAGCTTAGGCTTGAATAGTTCAAGAGATAATCCTCTTGCTTTTATAGTTTGACCTAAAACTATAAAAGCAAAAAGACTGAGGGCTACTTTTTTATTTGGGGTAGGACCCTGAGGCTGTAGCGTTAGCCTCAGGGAACGTGGTATAAGAACCACCTAGGTTAATGATTTGTAATGGCTATATTACTTGTTAGCTTCCTCTTGGGCGTGCTCGGCAGCAAGCTTAGCCTTGTGTGCTTTCTCAGTGAAAGTTACGATTAAGAGTAACAATACAGAGATAGCAGAACCACCGATTAAGATACCAAAGCCAGCATCCCAACCAAAGTGCTCAACAGTCCAACCCATTAAGGCAGAGGCTGCAACTGAGCCACCTAAGTAGCCGAATAAGCCAGTGAAGCCTGCGGCAGTACCAGCGGCCTTCTTATGGGCAAGCTCTAAGGCGTGTAAGCCGATGAGCATAACTGGGCCATAAATTAAGAAGCCGATGGTGATCATGCAGAACATATCAATGGAAGCATGACCAGCTGGATTCAAGTAGAACACAGCAGTAGCAATGGTTACGAGAACCATGAAGAATACGCCAGTAATAGCACGGTTGCCCTTGAAGACCTTATCAGATACCCAACCGCAGAATAGGGTGCCAGGAATACCTGCATACTCATAGAAGAAGTAAGCCCAGGAGGAGGTATCTAAGGTCATGTGCTTAACTTCACGTAAGTAAGCAGGGGACCAGTCTAATACGCCGTAACGGAGTAAGTAAACGAATACGTTAGCAATAGCGATTAACCATAAAGCCTTGTTAGGGAAGACGTAGGTCATGAAGATTTGCTTGGCGCTAATCTCTTCTTCGCTCTTGGCGCTGTAATCAGCTGGGTAGTCGTTCTTGTACTCTTCAATTGGTGGTAAACCACAAGACTGTGGAGTATCACGCATGGTTAAGTAAGCAAATACAGCGACGATGAAGGTACCGATAGCTGGCATGTAAAAAGCACTATACCAATCGGAGAATAAGTACATACCCCACAAGAATAAGAGTGGAGGTAAGCCACCGCCGATGTTGTGAGCACAGTTCCAAACGGAAACGATGCCACCACGCTCTTTTTGAGACCACCAGTGAACCATGGTACGACCGCATGGAGGCCAGCCCATACCTTGGAACCAACCGCATAAGAATAAGAGCACGAACATCACAGTAATGGATGAAGTAGCCCATGGCACTAAGCCCATTAAGAGCATGATGCCGCCAGAGAGAATCAAGCCTAATGGCAAGAAGATTCTTGGGTTAGAGCGGTCTGAGAAAGAACCAGAAATAAATTTAGAGAAGCCGTAAGCAATGGAAATGGCCGAAAGGGCAAAACCAAGGTCAGCTTTAGTAAAGCCTTCTTCCTGTAAATAAGGAATGGCTAAAGCAAAGTTTTTACGTACTAAGTAGTAAGCAGCATAACCAAAGAAAATGCCGAAGAAGATTTGCCAGCGCAACTTCTTATAGACAGGATCGATTTGATCAGCTGGGAGCCGCTCGATATGTGGAGCAGGCTGTAAAAATTTGAGCATGAATTACTCCTAGCACCCTAATATCAACAACAAAACACTAAAGCCTGCCTTGAGGTTTTATCAAGAGCTAATGACCAAGCTCTGAGGACAATAAAGAACTTGATTATTAAATCTTAATCCTTGTCTCTTAAGCACTATGGTAAAAAGCTCTTTTTAGTCAACCCCATGAGCTTGAGGATCAGATCAGCCTAGGGTGGATAAAAATAACTTTTCGCTACAGTCTTAAGCACAAGTATCCTTAAGTTAAGCTTTAAACATAAGGAGGGTGCAAATATCAACAACAAGAAACAGCCAACAACCCCGTAAGTTACGGAGTAATTGCTAGCCTTAACTTAAAGAATGCTTCCCAAGGCTAAGGTAACAGGAAAAATAAAAACCTCGTGCCTTAAGAAGCTGTGTTTAAGTAAAGCTAGTTTGTGGTTTGGCCAAACCACAAATTCAGCACAGCAAAGGGTCTGTATCAGCATTTAGACCCTAGAGACTAGCTTAATCAGCACTTAAGCTAGACTTGTAGTAATCTTTTAAGAACCAAGCCTGTATTTCAAGGCTTGGTATGCTCAATAGTTGTTAGTGAGTATTGAACCAGTTTAAGCCTCACGCTTCTTGTAAGACTCTAAGAGCAAGTACAGTGGGTGACGTGCGGACTTGTTGGTGCCATTTTGCATCTGAAGACGGCAAATATTACACTCACTAATGCCATAGTCTGCATCAGAGTCAGTAAGTTTATTACGTAAGGTGCTACCAATGATCTTGCCAATTGGGGCAGTATCGCTCTTATAGCCATAGACACCAGATAAGCCGCAGCAGCCAGCTTGTAGGTCCTCAATTTCAACGCCAGGGATATGACGTAAGATTTCTAAAGAAGGACGACCGATGCCTTGAACTTTTAAGTGGCAAGGAGTGTGATAAGCGACATTGGCCTTAATGGCGCCAAAGCTCTTAACTAATAAACCCTTTTCCTCACGCATTCTTAAGTATTCCATGGCATTCCAGACCTTATCTTGGTAGTCATGGATTTCTGGTAAGTTAAAGAGTTCTTCGTACTCTTGCTTTAAGAATAAAGAGCAAGTGGTACAGGTGGTAATAATGTCGATGCCCTTTTTAGCATACTCTTTTAAGATAGCAACATTATTAACAGCGTGCTTTTCAACCTTGTCTAAATAGCCCGTAGCTAAAATTGGGGAGCCGCAGCACATGAGGCGCTTATCGAGAATCACTTCGATATTATTGCGATTTAAGACCTCAACTAAGGCTACGCCTAAATCAGGCTCGTTGTAATTTACATAACAGCCTGGGAAGAATAAAACCTTAGTAGTGCAGCTTGGCTGCTTAATGAACTTAAAGCGAGTGGCAAAGTTCATTGGAGCGTAGCTTGGAAGCGGAGCATCAGAGGTGACACCAAAGCGCTCAATCATCTTGGTTACGCGAGCGACTTTCATTCCTAAATTGGCAGCAGGGCCAGAGACGAAAGGAATGGCAGTCATGAGCTTGCCCATGTTCTCGTTGTTGCCCAAAATCATATCAGCAACATCGTGCTTATTGTGCTTGAAGTACTCGGCACGAGCTTTCATATTGAAAGCGGAAATCGAGGTGCCAGATGGACAGACGCGATCGCAGTTTTTGCAGTTAGAGCAATACTTGACCATTGGGTCATCATCTTCTACTAACTTACGTAAGCGAGTGAGCGCAGGACCATTGAGCTTAGGGCCGCGATATAAACGGGATGCCTTGGCCACTGGACAGGAGGTCAGACAGATATTGCAGCTGATGCATGCATCAGGATTATCGTGTTTAATCTTTGGTAACATAAATCACCACCTCCTAGTACAATGAGTCAGATAAAGACTTGGTTTGAGCCAAGATTTCATCAAGTTGTTTTACTGCGTGGTAAGCGCTAGTAATGGCTACGCCGTTACCTGACTTTTCAAAGCAGAAATCATAGCCTTGTAAGCTACGGCCAATAAATTGGACATTAGAAAACAGTACTTCACCTGTTGGATCGATAGGTTGTAAGTTCTCGTTAACTGCTACACCGTAAGCGGCAAATGGTTGAGGTTGACCGCAGAATAAGTATTGGTGAGACCAGTCTTTTTGATCTTCTGGAACCTTAATTTCTAAGCCGAAAATAGGCTCATACATACGACCCATTTGGGTGACTAAACCTGAGCTAAAGAAACCGCCTGTAGCTACGATCACAGCATCTGCCTTATAAGAGTGAGTGTGACCAAAACCGCCAGTAATTAAAGTACGGCAGATCTTGCTAGCCTTGGAGGCTGCACCGCTAGATAAATTGGCGCTTTCATCTTTTTGGCTCGTAAAGCCGATTACTTGAGCCTTCTCTACAATGTCTACACCTAAAGATAAGCAAGCATTACGTAATAACTTATCTAAACGTAAGCCTGTTACTGAAGGTGGAATTGAGGACACTTCAACTAACTTGGTCTTTAAGCGCTCTTCTAAATCCTGCTGAATGAAAGCAGATAACTCTGGGCGCTCACCTAATACAGGTGGAATGATCAAGGTGGTGTCTTGGTCGCAATGACCCTTTAATTGTTCTACGAAGTTTAAGCGGCCTAAGTCAGTTTCAAGCTCACGAGCTAAATCTAAGGCACTGACGTCACGATAGTCACGACCAGTTGGCCAGTGGAGCATTACTTGGCGGACGCTAACTTCTTTTTGATCACCAAAGAAGCGTTGTAAGTTCTTAGCGATGAGCTTTGGATAATAATCTTTTAAGAGCTCGAAGCCTACGACTACGATCTTCTTACGGGCAAAGATCTCATCAGATTCAATGCTAGGTGGAATCAAGCAAGATGGCTTGAAAGAGCCAATGGCAGTTGGAACCTTTTGGTTGTGGTGGCCATCGCCTACATATATATAGTTCTGAGAGGCGGTGAGCTCTTTAAAAGCCTCTAAAGCTTCTTCCACGCGCTTGGCACCCATAAGTGCATATGGGTGAGGCTTTGGTAAGGTAGCAATGTGAGCTAAAGGATCGTTAACTAAATTGCCATCCTGGTCATAACCATACAGGTCAATAATGCCACCTGCTACAGTCAAAGCGCCCTGACCATAGGAGAGCACTTTTACCTCATGGCCTGCCTTAGCTGCATAGCAAGCTGCTACTAAGCCTGAAATACCTGCGCCTACAATAAGTACTTTAGCCATTATTTTTCCTCCTTGCCCTTGGTAGTGTTTTTAGCAGTGCCTTTTACTGCTTTACCCTCTTTGGACTTAGTGGTCTTAGAAGGTTTGACTACGCTTGGTTCTTGAGGAGCGCAAGCTTTTTTGTCTTGTGCTTGATTGAAGAGCGTGTCATCTTCATGGTTGATGTTTAAGGAAACTTCGTAAATACCACGAGTTAACTCAACATCCTTAATCTGGTTGCCCCACATTACAGGGCGAATGCCTTTCCAACGAGCCTCTAAGAACTCCTTAAAGAGTTCCTTAGTATTGTTAGCCCAGCGATCGGAAACCTCTTGTACTGTGCCTACCGCACGATAAGTACAGAAAGTGCCTTGGCAAGTACCCATACCTAATCTGGTACGGCGACGTAAGTCAGAAATTGAGTGGGTGGTTGGCTCTTGAGCTACCATCTCAATTTCAGCACGGGTTACGTTCTCGCACTCGCAAATGATTTCGCCTTGCTCGTTGTCTTGTTCAATCTTGGAGACAATCTTGGAGAAGCGCTCAGCGCCTTGGCGATTTTCAGAGAGCTTTAATCCGTAAGTAGGGAAGACCTTCTTAGCGCGCTCAATTAATTGCTCATCAGCCTCAGGAGCTAAAGGTACAGTGGCTGTGACGCACTTGGAGTGATTGCCAAGTACAGGACAGACCATGTCACAGACCTTTTCTGCCATTTGACGGTGGGTAGTGAACTTACCGCCACACACAGACATAAAGTTTTTGAGGCCATCACGTGGACCGTGGTCTAAAGCTACGAAGTCACGTGATACTGCACGACCTGAGGCGTTTTTGTCATCACCTGCATATAAAGGACGGCAGCCTGCAAAGACACGTAAAATACGATACTTCTCTAAGTTCTCGAAAGTGGCCTTACCGATTTCCATCATGGCCTTCACTTCATCTTGAGTGGTGCTGTTATCGTCAGGATCGGCATCCATAGAAGTAGTACCTAAGATGGTGACAGTGCCGTGTGGTACAAAAATGTCAGCATCAGCAGGCTTGTGAAGACGGTGAATTACGTTAGTGCTAATACGGTGATTAAAGGCAATTAAAGTACCCTTAGATGGCTTGATATTAATATCAATGCCAGCTAGGCCAGCTACTTGAGCACACCATGGGCCTGAGGCATTAATTACATAGTCACAGGCAATTTTATAAGTCTCTTTGGTGTACTTATCTTGTACGGTGACGCCTTCAATTACGCCATTGTTAGAATTAATAGCAGTAACGTTGGTATAAGTTAAAACCTTGCCGCCTAATTTAATCGAGCTATCAAAGATGTGCCATAAAAGTCTAAAGCCATCAATGGCTGCACCTGGGCATAAGTAGGCAGATTTGATTTTTGGAGAAACATTTGGCTCTAAGGTCAAAGTCTCTTCAATGGTTAATGGCTTGGCGCTAATATTAGCAGCAGCACAAGCTTGAACCCATTGGCTTTCGTATGCAGGGTCATCCTCAGGGGTACGAATAAAGATAGAGGAGATAGGCTCTACACAAGCTGCAGCGATCTTACGGAGAATCATGTTCTCCTCAATGCATTCGATAGCTGCGTTCTTATCTTTTACTGCATAGCGGGCACCTGAGTGCAAAAGACCATGGAAGCGTGAGCTGGTACCACAGCCTAAATCGCCACGCTCTACCAAGATAGCCTTGACACCGCGCAAACATAAATCACGCAAGATGCCTGCACCTGTGGCACCGCCACCTATGATTACAACATCGGTCTTCAACATCTCAAATCCTCCAAAATCCGAAATCATCATACCCAATGGGGTCAAAAATAGCCTAAGGATTTTTGGTTGAACAGTGCACACTCTAAGATGTAAATCACATATTTTGGGCTAACTTGTATTTTTACTTAAAATTGTCCTTGCAAGTAAAAGAAATATCAATAAAATATTGCCCCCATTTTTCGCTTACACACCATGCATAGCTCACAAAATACGTTTTCACAGCCGCTAGTTAAAACTAATTATCACTTTAAAATGTCATTTTAGAGTACAAAAGTATAAGTAAATACTGCTAATACCAGTCTCAATACCCATGAGTTTATGTCTAGATATTCTCCTGTTCTTGAATGCATTTTGAGGATAAAAAAGTGTAGTTTTGTAAAAAATACAATTAACCCTAATGTGGCTGTTATTTTTGTGCCTTGTCATGGTGCATTTTGCCCAGGTATTGAATAACGTGCATATTTGCAAACGATTGTAATTAAGCTAAAAGTAACTATCACTTATCGTGACATACCAGTACCCAATAAATAAGCAAAAAAGTACAATTTAAATAAGAATATTAGATATTTATTAATAATATTAATAAATTAAATTAACTTTTAATTAATAGCATAGAGTGCTCGAACACAAAGCACGCACAATAACGCCCAAAGACGGCCTCAATCTAGTATCCCAGTTCCCATAGATGCCTCCTTCTTTGCCTCGGTAGCAAAGACTGGTGCTTGGGTATAAAAAATCCCAGTTACTAATAAAAGCGACTGGGATTTTAGGGGATATTTAGCTGCCTAATAAGGAGAGGGCAATTTGGGGCCGGCTGTTAGATTGGAGCAAGATGGAGCTGGCTGCTTGCTGAATAATATTCTTTTGGGTTAGGTTAGCTGTTTCTGAGGCAAAGTCAGTGTCGCGAATACGAGAACGTGCATCGGCTTGGTTTTCCGAGACATTAGACTGATTGCGAATTGAGGACTCCAGACGATTCATATAGGCACCAACCTCGCCACGCCTAGAATCAATCTCGCCAATTAAAAAGTCCATAGTGCCCAGAGCATTGCGTGCTAGCTGATGAGTAGAGATATCCACAGTTAAAGTTTCAGCTGTACCGTCTTGGGATTTACCAATGGTAAAAGCACCGTCGGACATATCCTCGAGATTTTGCTTTTTACCGCCAGTATCAAATTTCTTTTCAATCAGAATTTGCGGCACAAAGAAGTTTTGAATCTTGGCAATAATGGCATCTCCTTTGTTGGCCCCCACCTGAAAAGTCAGGGTACCTGGAATATGGTTTTTGCCATTACGCACTGGCTCAAAGATATCGTCATCGCTTCGCATGTGACCCGTGAGAATTTGCTTGCCTGCAAATTTAGTGTCAGTGGCAATAGCTGAAGCGCCTAAAAGAGCAGCTCTAACTTCTTCTTGTATAGCTAAGAGATCTTCTTTGGTGTTGGTGCCATTTGAGGCCTGAACAAGTAGCGTACGTACACGCTGGAGTTGATTGACAATTTCCTCAGCTCCGCCATCAATAGTTTGTAATAGGGCTAAATCGTCATTGGCATTGCGATTGCCTTGATTTAATCCATTTATTTGTGAGGTCAGACGGTCGGAAATTTGAAAGCCTGCTGCATCGTCTTTAGAGGAATTAATCCGCATGCCTGAGGCTAGGCGTTGATAGCTGACATTTAATTGGTTCTGGACATTATTAAGATGGCGCTGGCTCGTAAGCGAGCTAACATTAGTGTTTACATAGAGTGCCATAGGAGATGACCTTATCTAGAACCTGCAAATTCCAAAAGACTTGAGGCTATGAAAAAGAAAGAACTGTAAGTATTTCGATCAAGGATTAACGGCTATTTTAACAAACTCCTAGCCGTATCTTAGTGCATAAAAAATCCCAGCTCCTCGCTTGGAGGTTCTGGGATTTTTTAGTGACTATTGATTCAATGATTTTAGCCCAACATGGAAAGAGCTAGTTGCGGACGGCTATTGGCCTGCATGAGCATAGAAGTAGCTGCTTGTTGAATAATGCTCTGCTGACTTAAAGCAGCAGACTCTTGGGCAAAGTCAGCATCACGAATACGGGAGCGTGCATCTGCTTGGTTGGCAGCTACATTAGCCTGATTGCGAATGGATGACTCAAGGCGGTTCATATAAGCACCCACCTCTGCACGACGCGCACCTACCTCACCAATCACAAAGTCAATCGCACCTAAAGCCTTGCGAGCTAACTCGTGGGTAGAGACATCCACAGTTAAGGTCTCAGCCGTACCATCGGCTGACTTACCAATGGTAAATGCACCGTCTGAGATGTCCTCGACAGTTTTCTTTTGTCCGCCCACATCAAACTTCTTATCGATCATCATTTGCGGGACGAAGAAGTTTTGAATCTTGGCCTCAATTTCATCGCCATTATTAGCGCCTACTTGAAGTTTCATCACGCCGACATCATGGTTTTTGCCATTGGCTTTGTTTTCATAAATGTCGTCATTGCCTTTCATGTGGCCAACCAAGATTTGCTTGCCACCAAATTTAGTGTCAGTGGCCATGGCAGAGGCTCCTAAGAGAGCTGCTTGGACTTCTTTTTGGATAGCCGCTAAGTCGTCTTTGGTGTTGGTACCGTTGGAGGCTTGGACAAGGAGGGTACGTACACGCTGGAGTTGGTTGCCAATCTCCTCGGCGCCACCGTCAATGGTTTGTAAAAGGGCTAAACCGTCATTGGCATTGCGGTTGCCTTGGTTTAAGCCGTTAATTTGGGAAGTTAAACGGTCAGAAATCTGCAAGCCAGCAGCGTCGTCTTTAGCTGAGTTAATTCTCATGCCAGAGGAGAGGCGCTGGTAGGTAGTATTGAGCTGATTTTGGACGTTATTTAAATGACGCTGACCATTTAAGGAGCTAACATTAGTATTGACATATACTGCCATAGGAATTGCACCTTAAGTTTAAAACTGTGAACTACTCCCTTAACATCTTGCGATGATAAAGCGAGCTTCTTGGTGTGATTACTAAGTTTCCCTAACAACCTCACCCATTCTCATACGGTTATCCGTATCGGCTGGTACACGCAGCCGCTATCAGACAGATAAAGCCTTTTTAGTGGGCTTGTCTGAATACTTTAAATACAAGGCCTATATCTCCACCTCAGCTCTTTGAGTTATAGCGTTAGCGTTCTCTCTTTTTAACAAGGCTTGGAAGTTAAGATATATGTGAGGATTGAAAGCATGCAAAGAGGAGGCGTGTTTCTTTGGTGAAAATCTGCCTACTTTAATAGTATTAACGATGAATATTGCCTAAATTTTAGCAAAATTACAAAGTTTTTTTTATAGCTAGGCAAAGTCTTAATTTTGGGAAAATGCAGATTTTTTTTTTGCGCCCTGTTGCATCTTTAATATATGGCTAATTTCCTACTAATCAATTAGTGCTATTTTTACAAGTTGTTGTGAATTTCTTCACAGCCTTGTGTACTGTTCTTATTTTGATGGGAGCTGGTAATAGCAGGACGTAAGCAAAACTTAGCCTCAGGTAGAGCCTAGGATTGCTTGGGTGTTTGAGGTCTTTGGGCTTATATATAAGTAGACCTGAGTTTTTTAGGAAATTGACCCTTGAATTTATTCAAGGTAAAAACGGCATTAAATTGGGCTTTCAAGATATAAACTTTTTTGTTTTGTGGGCTTGATCTAGTTTTATTGCAGTATTAGAATACGTGGATCTTGTTTTGCTGAAGTTAAACCTAAGATAAGCTTAGAACCAGTAAGCAAGAATACAGTAAAGTCTGTCTTTAAGCTGATATCTTAAAGACTAACAGGAGATTTTATTTAATGGCTACTATCAATCAGTTAGTACGCAAGCCACGTGTGAAGTCAGTTCCAAAGAACAAAGTTCCAGCTTTGGAAGCCTGCCCACAAAAGCGTGGTGTTTGTACTCGCGTATACGCCACCAAGCCTAAGAAGCCTAACTCTGCTATGCGTAAGGTTTGCCGTGTGCGTTTAACCAATGGTTACGAAGTTACCTCTTACATCGGTGGCGAGGGCCACAACCTTCAGGAGCACTCCGTTGTAATGATCCGTGGTGGTCGTGTTCGTGACTTACCTGGTGTTCGTTACCACGTATTGCGCGGTCGTTTAGACTGTGCTGGTGTAAAGGACAGAAAGCAACGCCGCTCTAAGTATGGTGTCAAGAAGCCTAAGGCTTAATCGACTCCCCGCTAGAGTAAGGCCAAACGAAGCCAACGAAAGTTTGTAGCATACAAACATCCCCTGCTCACTTGCATTGATTTTATTTGAGCATGGGCAGCGGAAATTCGTTAATTTTACTTTCTATTTTGTTTTGGAAACCCCTGAAGTAACGAGGAATTAACAAATGCCAAGACGTCGTGTTGTAGGTCAGCGTAAGATTTTGCCTGATCCAAAGTTCGGTTCTGAGCTTCTTGCTAAGTTCATCAACGTTGTAATGTTAGACGGTAAGAAGTCTATTGCCGAGAGCATTGTTTACGGCGCATTAGACACCATTTCTGAGAAGAGTGGCAAGGAACACCTCGCCCTGTTCGAGGAAGCCCTTGATCACATTCGTCCTGCTGTTGAGGTTAAGTCCCGCCGTGTTGGTGGTGCTACCTACCAGGTTCCAGTAGAAGTTCGCCCAGCTCGTGGTAACGCTTTAGCTATGCGCTGGTTAGTAGAAGCTGCTCGCAAGCGTCACGAAAAGACCATGGCTTTACGTTTAGCCGGTGAGATGATGGACGCATCCGAGAACAGAGGCTCTGCTGTTAAGAAGCGTGAAGATGTTCACCGCATGGCCGAAGCCAACAAGGCTTTTGCTCACTTCCGCTGGTAATAAAGAGGTTTTTAAATGGCACGTACTACAGCTATTAACTTATATCGTAACATCGGTATTAGTGCCCACATTGACGCTGGTAAGACCACCACTACTGAGCGTATTTTGTTCTACACCGGTAAGAGCCACAAGTTAGGTGAGGTTCACGACGGTGCAGCTACCATGGACTGGATGGAGCAAGAGCAAGAGCGTGGTATTACTATTACCTCTGCTGCTACTACCTGCTTCTGGAAGGGTATGGCTGGTCAGTTCGACAAGCAGTACCGCTTCAACATCATTGACACCCCAGGCCACGTTGACTTTACTATCGAAGTAGAGCGTTCCATGCGTGTTCTCGACGGTGCCGTAATGGTTTACTGTGCAGTAGGTGGCGTTCAACCACAGTCCGAGACCGTATGGCGTCAGGCCAATAAGTACCACGTACCACGTCTTGCTTTCGTAAACAAGATGGACCGTACTGGTGCTAACTTCTTACGTGTTGTAGAGCAGATCAAGACCCGCTTAAAGGGCAATCCTGTTCCTCTCCAATTACCAATCGGCAAGGAAGATACCTTCGTTGGTGTTGTTGACTTATTAAAGCGTAAGGCCATTGACTGGAGCGAGGCTGACCAAGGCTTATCCTTCGAGTACAAGGATGTTCCAGCTGACATGGTTGAGGAAGTTGAAGAGTGGCGTGCCAAGTTAGTTGAGGCTGCTGCCGAGGCTGACGAGAGCTTAATGGATAAGTTCTTCAACGGTGAGGAGCTCACTGAGGAAGAAATTATTTCTGGCTTACGTGCTCGTACCTTACGTAACGAAATCATTCCAATGTGCTGCGGCTCTGCCTTCAAGAACAAGGGTGTTCAGGCAATGCTCGACGCTGTTGTAATGTACTTACCTTCCCCAGCTGATGTTCCACCAGTTAAGGGTGAGACTTTAGATGGCCAGGTTGTTGAGCGTAAGACCGACGACAAGGAGCCATTCTCCGCTCTTGCATTCAAGATCGCTACCGATCCATTCGTAGGTAACTTAACCTTCTTACGTTGCTACTCTGGTATTGCCAACTCTGGTGATACTGTTCTTAACTCTGTTAAGAGCAAGCGCGAGCGTTTCGGCCGTTTAGTTCAGATGCACGCTAACAACAGACAAGAAATCAAGGAAATCTTATCTGGTGATATCGTTGCCGCTATCGGCTTAAAGGAGACCACCACTGGTGATACCCTTTGCGCTGAGTCCGCTCCAATTATCTTAGAGCGTATGGAGTTCCCAGATCCAGTTATCTCCGTAGCTGTTGAGCCTAAGACCAAGTCTGACCAAGAGAAGATGGCTTTAGCTTTAAACCGTCTTGCTCAAGAAGATCCTTCCTTCAAGGTTCACACCGATGAAGAGTCTGGCCAGACCATTATTTCTGGTATGGGTGAGTTACACTTGGACATCATCGTTGACCGTATGCGTCGTGAGTTCAAGGTTGACTGCAACGTAGGTAAGCCACAGGTTGCTTACCGTGAAACCATCCGCGCCAAGGTCGAGCAAGAAGGCAAGTTCGTACGTCAGTCTGGTGGTCGTGGTCAGTTCGGTCACTGCTGGT
>Tim_p2__coassemble_268_pt1 | contig 31748 bp, 18 predicted proteins | sample Tim_p2__metabat2_low_PE_020 | metagenome-assembled genome bin Tim_p2 | reverse complement strand
ATCCTCATATATATCTCGTTTTAGTTAACTGTCAAGAATTTTATTGACAGAACTTTTTGCCTCTACTGCGGCTATGGAGGTTCAAATAGAGCGTGTTGAAAAAGCAAGGCAAAATTGACTTGCTTAGCAAGCATAAATGCCTGTTTTAAGCCATTTTAATCTTGGGTTAACAATGAATTGGGTATTTTCCAACAAACTTTATTTGAGCTCTATGGATAGAGATATATAAATGCAAGCCTCCCTTCTTGAAGATGTCACTTATAAATTGGGCTAAAGCTATGTGCTCCAACCGCACCAAAACCTCTCACCTTGATGATTGATTAAGGATCTTTTATAGGTCTACTAATACGACAAAGCCCCTTAGGGCGGAAGCTCTAAGGGGCTTGGCTATATAAAATTGTATGAGCTAAGCTTCTTACGGGTTAAATGGCCATACCATAGGAATAATGGCTACACATAAAATCATGGAGACAACTACCAGTGGAGTACCTACCTTGATGTAATCCATAAACTTAAACTTACCAGGAGCCAATACTAAGGTATTTGGAGGAGTGGCAACTGGGGTGGTGTAAGCACAAGAGGCAGCAATGGCAATAGCCATAACTACTGGATATGGAGAACAGCCCATCTTAGCTGCAATGGAAATACCAATTGGGCATAACAAAGCAGCTGCTGCGGTATTAGACATGAACTGAGTTAAGCCGCAAGAGAGCATAAAGAGCACAGCCATAAAGACATAAGGACTTGGGCTATCACCCATAATGCCAACTACAACATCAGCAATCATTTCACCTGCGCCAGTCTTCTCTAAGGCACTAGCTAAAGGCAACATACCTGCAAATAAGAAGATAGTTACCCAGTCAATGCCTTGATAGGCCTTTTTCTCGGTCAAGATGCCTGTAAGCACGCAAGCTAAAGCACCGATAACGGCAACCATTTCTTGAGTAAGGCCAGGAATGCCAAAAATCAGACCGTAGATAACAAAGCATAAAATGAGCACGCACATCATACGAGCTCGTGGAGTGCCTGCTGAACTTCTGCCCTTACCTGCTGATGACACGTCAGCCATATGCTTAGGCACAATATGACGGCCAATAAAGACCATATATAAAATGGCAGCAATAGATAAAGGTACACCAATCCAAGCAAACTCAAAGAAGCCAAAAGGTGCAATCTTGGCAGTTTCTAAAGAAGCTGAGGCAATGATATTTGGAGGAGTGCCTACCATGGTGATACTACCACCAGCATTAGCAGCAATAGCCATACCCATGAGCAGCGGGGAGGAAGGAATTTTTGCAGCTACGCAAATGCCGATAATAACAGGCATTAAACAAGCCACAGTACCCGTATTGGAGGCAAATGAAGACATGAGAATGGTCAAACCCATCATGGCTATCATTAAGGGAATTTCTTTAGTACCTACCCTCTTTACTACCGAGTTGCCTATCACCTGAGCCAGACCTGACTCTAACATGGCGGCACCTACTACGAACATGCCCGCAAAGAGCACTACAGTAGAGTTAGATAGTCCTAAGAACACTTCTTTAGGTGCAAGCACACCTAAAACACCTAATGCTACTGTCGCACCTATAGCAGTTACTGCCAGAGGAATGAGCTCAGTAACAAATAAAATAGCCACAACCGCTAACACTTCAAGAGTGATAATTGCTGCTGATTGATCCATAACAAGTCCTTATCCATGACGCCCTGATACTGTGCTTATGGTTGAAAACTTGTCTATTATGCCGCTCTTACCTAATTTAAAAGCATCTAAAGTAAGTTAAAGCAAGATTAAGCGAAGAACATACCCCCCTTTAATCAGGGAGTTACTCTCTTATAGACCCGTTTTTAGCTTGTCCTCAAAGAACAAGGATGCACAAAGCAGGTGCTACTGGCTTTTAATGCCAAGCCAAAATAATTAAGCCTAGTTGGATGACACTTACTACTAGTAGTTCAACCTCAAATTAAGCACGGATTACACACTGAGCCTAATTTAAAAGCCAAGTCTAATAGCAATTTTTCTCATATTAGCCCCTGGATGAACTTTGGTCGAGGATTTAGATCACACAATAAGGCGATTTTAAGCACGCTTGAAACCTCGACTCAGCCTACTTTTTTCACGCTCTTTAAGCTCATCAATACACGCCTATAGTCCCCTTTGGCTAAATTTTGGGGCAATAAAAAAGGCACCTTATCGCAAGATAAAGCGCCTTTGGTTTCTTAATGCTATTGGGAGAATTAGTAGAAGATCAGGGCTTGAGCATTAATCAAGACAGAGATTATCAGCTTCTACTAATTGACTATATTCTTACTTAGTACGGAAGAACTCCAAGGCCTCTTGTAAGCCCTTTAACTCTTCTAAAGTAGAAGCAATACACTCGTTTTGCATGGAGGCCTGCTCAGTCATCTCAGTGGAGGCATGAGTTACGTTCTGAGCATTAGCCGAGATCTCACCTGTAGCAGAGGTCTGCTCTTCTGCCGAGGTTGCAATTTGAGTGATTTGACCATTTAAGTCCACTACATGGCTAGTGATGTCATTTAATAAGTGCTCTAACTCCTTGGCATCATTAGCTACATTATCCATATTCTCCACAGAGTTAGTGATGGATACGGAAGCAGACTCAGCGTACTCTTGAATGGTCTGAACCATTTCATTAATTTCTTGGGTGGACTTTGCGGTTCTAATAGCCAAATTACGAACTTCATCAGCTACCACGGCAAAGCCTCGACCAGCCTCACCTGAGCGAGCTGCCTCAATAGCAGCATTTAAGGCTAAGAGGTTGGTTTGAGCAGCAATATCATCAATGGCGCTTACAATCATAGAAATATCACGGCTCTTGGCTGCTAAGAGCTCAATTTTGGCAGAGTTATCCTTGGTATTGGCAACTTGGAGCTGGACGTTATCAAAAGCACGCTTAACTACAGCCACACCATTGGAGGTAATCTCACGACAAATATCAGAACCTTGAGCAGCAGTCTCACAGTTACGGGCAATATCAGCGGTGGTAGATACCATCTCATCAGAGGCGGCGGCTACGGTCATGGCCTGAGATTCAACATCATCGGTAGAGCGGGAAATAATTAAAGAAGACTTACGCACTCTATCTAACTCATCATCGAGCTTAATGACCTCATTTTTGGTCATGTCGATAATATTACGTACCGCAGCATTGAGCTTATTTAAAGCCAACATGGCATGGCCGAACTCATCTTTAGTTTCAATTTTGCAATCCTTGGAGAAATCACCTTCTGACATGGTATCAATCATCTCAATGGCGCCACGAATTTGCTTAGAGATATAGCCAGAGATACATAAAGCGATACTAATACCAGCAAATAAGCCTACTACAGCCAAGATAGAGACCACATACATGCTGCGAGGATCAGAGGCATTATCAGAGACCTTCATGGTATAGGATGTCTGTAACTTGGTAATATCGCCTGCTAAAGTTACAGTCTTAGTCCATAAAGGCAAGGACTCCATAGTGTACACGTCCAAGGCAGTATCGGCCTTATCGGTAATTAATAAAGGAGCGACACGGCTACGTAAATGATTGGTGTACTCGCGAGCAGCTGCTTGTAAGTTTCTAATCACTACAGCATATTCTGGAGCATCAATAGCCTGTGGATGGAGGCTATCAACGGCAGCTTCAAGCTTCTTTAAGATAGGCTCATAATTATGGTAAAAAGCCTGTGGATTGTAGTCCTTTTCCATGTAGTTAATACCACGACAATAATCTACGTTGGTCTCACGGGCTACTTGCTCTACCAATTGCACACGAGTAAAGGCATTGGTCAGAATATCATCAATGTCGATAGCGGCTTGGCGGGAGTTATTTAAGGCCACCATGGATACGCCTACGACTAAAAAATTGATGAAGATAACGATCAAAAATCCTACTAGGATTTTAAAGCGGGTATTAGCATTAAGAAATACATGAAACATGATATTAGCACCTTTCACCATACCAGCTGTGCTTTTGCTGCCTTGCTCTTAAGCTAATCATAGAGGTAGTAACTAAATTGCAAAAATGACGAACCAAGCCCATATCGTTAAAGATAATGGATACACTACCCTTAGTTTAGGGATAGAAGATATCGATAAATGAACTTAGTGACAGTATTTCTAAATAGTTAAAAAGACAAAACGGCATAATCAAAGTCACCTTAGATGTAGGAGCTAGGTGCTTTGACAGTAAGTACAAAACTGGTAACAACAGAAGAGGATAAGCTCTCCTAAACAACAAAGAAACAATCAGCTTAAAGCGAGCTTCATATTTGAATATGATGTCAAACCAAAGATAAAGTGTGTTGAAAAGCCTATAAGCCCCATTAAGCATGTTGAAATCAGCTTATAGCCCAGTTACAAGATCTTTGTGGGTTAAGATCTTAAAAAGAGCGTCGGTAAACGTCTCTTTAAGTGCGATGCAACCCTATTAAGCCTAAGCTTAATAGTCGCTTTTAGCTGTGCACATCAGCTAAAAAGCCAAGCTCCAGTCGAGCTCTTGCATCAACATTACACCATATGACGGCAGCTCAAACAAAAACTTAAATACTAAAAATGGACTCATATCACAATACAGGCAATTAACAGAAATTTTCTTATTCTTGGCACGCACATCTATGCACTTAGCTTCCATAGCTGACCATGCTCCACAACAGGACCGTGCCATGCCCTATAAAACATCCTAAAAGTGCCTCAGTCATTATTTGCAACTTACCTAGCACCAGATGCTATGCCTTCCTTCAAACGTTTTATGGCTCTTAGCTAAATTGCCCTCAGAGCTGAGGCACGCATTTTGAGAATTAGGCTCCTAAGGCGCAGCTATGTGCTAATGAGTCTAAATACTAAGTTTGTTAGTTTCCCATAATTAAGCTGTTGCTTACTGAAGCAGTGTGCAAGGAAGATAAAGGGTATTTTTGTAATTAGCCAGCGGAGATTTAAAAATTACTTTTTTAAAATGTCGTTTTGCTAGGACTGTATGGAGCATAAAGCTAGGTAAAATCAGGCTTTAAAGCGCTTATAGGGCTTACATACCAGTTTGGGACAATATGGTCTTGCAAGACTAAACAAATGGCTTATATATCAGCTTTTTTCATTTTTTGTGCGGACTTATTAAAGTCACAGTGCTCCTTTTGTGGGCAAGGTATTGATAATGATCACAAATTGCTTTGGTTTGGCACTTGTCAAGCTCTTTTTTTATCAGTGCTGATGGCACGCTTAATATCAAACTATGTCGCTTATTTATCTAGGTTAAAACGCTTCCTAAAATTTTGTCATGAGGGCTGCGAGCGATAAAAAACACCTTTGTTGATACGTTTTTGCAACTAGTCGCGCATGAAAAGGTTTTTACATTGCAAATTTGTGAACTCAACCGAAGAATTAAGTTTCTAAATGAAAAAAGTGTCAATTTTTATCAACTAGGCTATTGCTCTAGGGGTGTTTTTGTTTATTTTGTAATCAAGCCAACGTGCTCAAGCATTCACGTTTAGGTTCTTCATACAAGAGAATGTGCTTAAGCACTGGCATTAATAAAACAATGACTTAAAACCTCTATACTCGCTAATGAAAGGCACGTTTTCTTGTATGAAGAGCCTAGGTTGTCATGCAAGGTACGAAAGCCTAATGAGTTAGAAAACAAGGAGCATAAAACATGTCACCGAAAGCAAAGACTTTCATAGTTATCGGCGATATCGTGTTATTTTTCCTGCTTTTGAATTTCCTACCGTTCCAACCTGTGGAGAATAAGGGCTTAGCCTTATTAATCTTCGTTGGTATCTTATGGTTAACTGAAGCAGTTCACGTTACTATCACCGCGATTTCCATTCCAATCTTAGCCGCGATGTTAGGTCTGGTAAGCACCAATAAGGCCTTAAACGGATTCTCCGATCCAAACATCTACCTCTTCTTCGGTGGTTTTGCTTTAGCAGCTGCTATGCACTTCCAGAAGATCGATAGAATCATCGCCCAGAGAATTATGGCCATGGCCAAAGGTAACTTCCTCTTATCAGTTATCTTCTTATTCTCTGTAACAGCCTTCTTATCCATGTGGATGAGTAATACTGCTACCGCAGCTATGATGCTCCCACTGGCTATCGGTATGTTATCTAAGATTGATCCGCAAGAGAACAAGGGTGTATATACCTTCGTATTATTAGGTATTGCCTTCTCTGCCTCCATCGGTGGCATGGGTACTTTAGTTGGTTCTCCACCAAATGCTATCGTAGCCTCCAACATGGATTTAACCTTCGCTGACTGGTTTGTAATTGGCTTCCCATTCATGATGATATTAATGCCAATTATGCTTTTAACCCTCTACTTCGTCTTCAAGCCAAATCTCAAGATTGAGGTTGACTTCAAGGATGAAAAGATCGAGTTTAACTCTCAGCGCTACTTAACCTTAGGTATTTTCGTTGTCATTGCTTTATGCTGGATTTTCTCTGGCAAGATCAATCCGTTCTTAAGCGATTTATTCGGCTTGAGTGCCAAGATTGGTTCCTTTGATAGTGTGATTGCTATTGCAGCTGCCATTATCGTAGTAGTCTTAAAGCTCATTTCTTGGAAGGAAGTACAAGAAAATACTGATTGGGGTGTATTAATGCTCTTCGGCGGTGGTATTACCTTATCCGCTGTATTAAAGGACTCTGGTGCCTCCAAGATTATGGCTGACGGTATCGTGTTCTTAGTGCAAGGCCAGCATTACTTCATCATCGGTCTGTTAGTAGCTTTCTTCATCGTATTCTTAACCGAGTTTACCTCTAACACCGCTTCGGCAGCCTTATTAGTACCTCTGTTCATCTCTATTGCAGAGAGCATTGGTGCACCACCATTAGGCTTATCCTTAATCATCGGTTTAGGTGCCTCCTGTGCGTTCATGTTGCCTGTGGCAACTCCACCAAACGCCATCGTATTCGGTACAGGATACATCAAGCAACAAGACATGGTTCGTGTTGGTTTAATCTTAAACATCATCTGCTCTGTCGTAATTGCAACTGGCGCATACTTATTCTTCCTCTAAAGTTAAATCAGCTAGGCTATCTTGGTAGAGCCTAGCACCCCAAATAAGATAAAAGGCCATTATTTTAAAAGAGCTCCTGTAATTCTTTACTCATAAGTCAAAGGATAGAGCCCAAACAACCAATATGATTAAAGGCCCGCTATCTTAATAGGGGTAGAAACTTTAGGCCAAAGATTTAAAAATCTGTCATTGTTTTGCAAAGGGGAGCTTAGCTCCCCTTTTTTTCGCCCGCCCCTGTTAAAAACCTAAATCCCCAGTCAAAGCGCCCCATCCTTCCTAAAGTGCCGCTACCTCTTTTAAAGCCTCAGACTCCTTTAGTTAACTATTTTTTTAATACTGCTAACAAGCCATAGTAGAATGGCTGTTTTGCTTGTAATAAGGTAATCTGCTGCATATAAATTATAGGGAGCTTGGGCATTTCTGCTAAGCAAAAACATTGATTGTGCCCCAAGGATACCAAGGCGCTAACCAAGAACAGGCATAATTGACCATAGGAGTTCAGAACTTACAGCGTAAGATACCTATGAGTCAACGGACTCATAGGTATCTTACGCTATAACCATCCTGCTCCTTGAAAAAAACCATTAAAAAAGGCGCTTTGTTGCCAAAACGCCCTTTTGTCAGTAATAGTAAGCCCCATCTTGAGGGGATTATTTGTTATGCGGATAGAAGCGCAAGAAGAGGTAGCCTACGATGCCCGATAAAGTGGAGCCAACGATAATGGCTAAGCTGTCGGCATAGGCATAGACAGCGCTACCGCCATAGGCAAGACCATTGACGAACATGGACATGGTAAAGCCAATACCAGTTAAGATGGCCACGCCATAGAGCTGGGATAAGGTAGCTCCTGTAGGCATTTTTGCAAGACCAAACTTGATGCATAAATAGCATACCAAGAAGACACCTAATTGCTTACCAACAAATAAACCTAAGAAAATACCTAAACTTACACCTGAGACTAAAGACTCCATAGAAATGCCAGATAAGTCTACACCTGCGTTGGCAAAAGCAAAGATTGGCAAAATGAAGATAGAAATCCACATCTTGGAGTGATCTAAGATCTCTGTTACTAATGGAGAGCCGTCGTGACGCTTGAGCGGAATAAAGAAAGCAGTAATGATACCTGCTAAGGTGGCATGTACACCTGACTTTAAGATACTAAACCATAAGATAGCGCCTACGATGTAGTATAAGGACTTTCTTTGTACGGACATAAAGTTTAAGAAAGCCAAGATAACAATGGCAATTGCAGCTGAGGTTAACGCCAAAACAGAAAGCTCAGAGGTATAGAACAGAGCAATAACAATAATGGCGCCAATATCATCAAAGATCGCTAAGGAGAGTAAGAAAATCTTTAAAGAAGATGGTAAACGGGTACCGAGCATGAGCAAGATGGCCACGGAGAAGGCAGCATCAGTTGCAGCTGGAATGGCCCAACCACGCAAAGCAAAAGAGTCACCTAAATTGAATAAACAGAAAGTCACAGCAGGGAAGATAATGCCACCTAAAGCAGCTAAAGCAGGCAAGGTAACATTAGAGAGCTTAGATAAGTGACCTTCCATAAACTCATGCTTGAGCTCAAGGCCAATGGCAAAGAAGAAAATAGTAATGAAACCGTCATTGATCCACAATAAGAACGGTTTTTTGAGCTCAAAAGAGCCAAAGCTAAAGCCGATTAAAGTATCAAGCCAAGCTCGATAATCAATACCATAACTGGTGTTTTGCAGCACCAAAGCTAAAATGGTAAGGAAAATCATAATGACACCAGCGGTGGCATCGTGATGAGTAATATCGTGGATGGAATTTCTAATTTTGTGCTTCATCGTGCTCTAGAGAAAAACAACTAAACTAATAGACTACATAAGGGCAAGGATTAAACCCTTTACTAAAAGAAAGGAGGCAACCTTCATTGCATGTGTTAAGCCACCTAAAAAAAATCTGGCTAGATTATACAGAAAAAAAACCATGATGCACGTCACAGCAATGCGATTTTGCTCGTAATATTATCTACTGTTTGCTCCCATGCAGGATCTATCCTTTATGCATAGCTTTGAAATTGCCTCTTTGCTCTTTACTATCACCCCCAAGCGCTTAGCTATCTTTGTTATCTTAGCTATTGTCATTGCCGTTATCTTTCGCTTTGCCTTTGACAGCAAGCGCGATACTTGGTTTAAGCGCACCCCAAGCACTATCTTTCACCTGCGTGGTGCATTAGGAGCCTATCTCTCTTTAGGCTACCCTACCTGCCATAAGGGCTATCTGGTCGTCCTTGCCATTATCTTGTGCATTCTCCTCTCAGGCTTTATCCTCTTTGCCCTTCCATACTAACATACCAGTTAATTTAAATGACAACACTAATTTAGTGCATTTTTTAATTTATGATAGCTCCATAGAAAAGCACAAGACCTCAAATATCGTGAGATACTTGAGGCCTTGGAAGTAAAACGTGAGTGTTTTACATCAAAAGATTTAAGCGCGCTGGTATTAGCCTAACATGGAAAGAGCTAATTGTGGGCGGCTGTTAGCTTGCATGAGCATAGAGGTAGCAGCTTGCTGAATAATGCTCTGCTGACTTAAGGCAGCAGACTCTTCGGCAAAGTCGGCATCACGAATACGGGAGCGGGCATCGGCCTGGTTGGCAGCTACGTTAGCCTGGTTGCGGATAGAGGACTCAAGGCGATTTTGAATGGCGCCCAAGTCAGAGCGCTGGCCGTCGACCTTGGAGATCATCTTATCCATCAAGGAAATAACTTCCTTGGCGCCAGAAGCAGTGCTTAGCATTAAGCCAGTCTTGCTCCAGCCCTTAGTGGTCTTGTCTGCGCTAGAAGCTAAAATACTAAAAGCGAAGTTATCTACAGTAAACTTGATCTCATCGCCATTATTTGCGCCTACCTGTAAGGTAACAGTACCCTTGGATTTGGCAGTAGCATTATTGTTTCCTACCTTGGATTGGAAGATAGACTTATTACCATCTTGATAACCGTTTAATACAGTCTTGCCGCCAAACTTAGTCTGCTCGGCAATACGAGTGATCTCAGTCATGAGAGCATCGCCCTCTTTCTTGATGGCTGCACGGTCATCTGCGGTGTTGGTGCCGTTGGCAGATTGGACGGCTAAGGTACGAATCTTTTGAAGCATGCCAGACATTTCGTCCATGCCTGACTCGATGGTCTGAGCTAAGGCGATACCATCATTAGTATTGCGGTTACCTTGGTTGAGGCCATTAATTTGTGTGGTGAGACGATCGGCAATTTGTAAACCAGCAGCATCGTCTTTAGCAGAGTTGATGCGCAGGCCTGAGCTCAGGCGCTGGTAGGTGGTGCTTAAGCTGTTTTGGACGTTATTTAAGCTTCTGCGTCCGTGCAATGAGCTGACATTGGTATTTACATAAATGGCCATGGTTCTTTCCCCGCATATGTGATTTGTTGAGCAAATATACTTTAGTTTGTGTATATGCTGCTTTCATTTTTCTATAACGACTCATTATGAAAAATATTTAGGGGGCTATCATAAATTAAAAATTTACCTAAAATAAATAGTACATGACATTTACCATGCTAAATACAATCAAGCGCAAGTGGCGGCCTATTTATGCTTAGATAGGTATGGCTTGCATCCATCAGAAAACCAAGCTCTTTAAAAGCCAAGTTCCCTTGCCCAAGATATTGTTTTACTGAGCCCTTGATGCAAGGGGCTTGTAAGCGGATGCTATGAGAGTAGCTTAGGCGCTATGAGCTTCAGGGCACGGTAAATTGTGAAAAATATCACAAAGCACTTTAGAAAAAAGCGCAAATTAGTTAAACTTTATGAGTTGAACTATTGAAAAAATGAGCTTAAGCATGCTCTTTTACCCCATACTACACATACAAGTGTGGCGCTTAGGGCCATGAGCTAAGCGCAAGCTAAGTTTTTTCAATTAAGCTATGAGGCTTAAATTTTGCAAATCGCTCCAAACTAAGCTCCCTCATCAAGGCTAGTGGCACTATGCTATCTTCCCTCTTCTTTATTAAAGCAGAAGCCAAGCTTGAGAACTCACCCTCTCCAAGCTCCCTATCCTTTTGTATGAGTTTAGTAAGTTAGTATCCGCCCTTTGTTTTAGCTATTGATGTGCCATGTTAAATATTAAAGTAACTAACCGCATGTTACATGAGGACTATATTGCCTATAACAATGTAGCCCCATATATTCTGCCAAGAAAACACATCATTAGTGTCGCTGTAAGCTTAATTATCTGTGGCTTAGTCGTGCTTCCTATGCCGTCTACTTGGGACAGGTTAGACGAAAATACTAGCTTTACTGCCGATAGTCGTGACTACTTGAGCAAAGACCAAAGTGCTCAAGAACTCATTGCCCGTAATGAGCAAACCACCTCACATCAAGAAAACTACGACGATTACGATATTCCAAGCCAATTCTTTGAAAAAGATGACAAGAGTGAAGATAAAGATCAGCAATTAGCCGCTGCCGATAGTGAGGAAGTGGAGGATATCTTTGTCCCTGAAGACGAAGAGGATGACGAAGAAGAGATCATTGCCTCCAATAAAGAACCTGTCATTGAGGGCACTTGGGCTGAAGAAGATAAGAGCAAGGATCAAGAGCTTGCCTCTAAAGATACTAGTGATAAGAAAGCCGAAGCTACTGCTCAAGAGCAGCTAGCTCAAAGCTCTTCAGATAAGAAAGATAGTACTGACACTCACTCTCCAGCTGCTAAGGAAGAGGATAAAGGCGACATGCTAGCTCAAAATGAGCCTAGCAAGGAAGAGATTGTCCCTGATATTACTACCCCTGGTGCTAATGAGGCCGAGAGCATTATTACAGCCATGCGCCCTGAGGGCACTTGGTATATGCAAACTATTCGTCGTGGCGATACCTTATCTAAGATCTTCAATTACCTTGATCTGCCATATGCTACTTTAAATCGTATTACCAAGGTCGCAGGTAAAAAAGACTTGCGTCTAGATGTTAATGACCCTATTTATTTCTTAGTCGACAAAGAAAATGTCGTCATGGAAATGGTCAAGCCTATTGGCAAGAACGAGCAAGTACGCTTTAGCCGTATGAGCGCAACTGAGGACTTTAAGGTCTTTTATGAGAACTTAAATGCCCATGTGAGCGATGCAAAGCTCTTAGCTGACATTCCTGATGCCTCCACTATGCCAATTGCTGTAGAGGCAGCTAAAGAGCGTGCCATTAAGGAAGCTGCTTTGGCTAAGGCTCGTGAGGAGCAAGCTGCCCGCGATAAGGCCAATAATGTCAATCCTAAGCGCCCTCGTCTGTTAATTGCCACTTTAGAAAAGGGCGAGACTTTTGCCCGTGCAGGTCATAGAGCAGGCTTAACTCCTAACAATATCAAGAATATTGAGCAAATCTTTAAGTCCAAACTCAATGTCAAAAAGCTCAAGACTGGCGATAGCTTTAGAGTGCTCTTTAGCGGCATTGGCTCTAATGCCACCTTATATGCTGTGACCTTTGACACCAGCCGTGGCAAGTTTGAGACTTTTATTAACCCAGATGATCATAACTACTATGGTGAAAACGAATTTACCCCAACTGCAGGTATCTTCCGTCGTTTCCCACTAGCCGATGACATCAAGGTCAATTCCCACTTTAATCCGCACCGCCGTCACCCTGTGACCAAGCGCGTCAGCCCGCACAATGGTGTGGACTTCAAGGCCTCAGTGGGTACTCCTGTCTACGCTCCTGCTGATGGTACTGTCACTTTCTCTGGCTATCAGCGTGCTGCGGGCTACTATGTGATTATTAGCCATGCCAATAACTTCTCTACCGTGTACATGCACTTGTCTAAGTCTGAAGTTAAGCGTGGCCAAAAGGTTATTGTCGGTCAATTAATCGCTCGTACGGGTAATACTGGCCGTACTACTGGCCCTCACTTACACTACGAGATCCGTATTAATGATCGCCCAGTTAACCCCTTAAAGATTGAGCTTCCAAGCTCCAATCACCCAAATCTTGCTCGTGAGCAGCGTGAGGCCTTTGCTAATAATGTCAAGATCTTGCGTGCCGCAATGCAAAACGAAAAGCTCGCTGCCCTCCAAAAATAAGGCGCTAAAAAGCGCCTTTAAAGATGCGCAAAGACCATGATCTTGTTTAGGGCAGCTGTATGCCAAGGTCTAGTTCTCCCCTATCAAGGACACACATAAAGCAGCCCTCTTCTTTCAAAAAATCAGTTAATTTAGTTAGATACTAAAGGACACAAGAGCTATCAAGGGCATACTTTTAAAAGATCATTATGGGGTGTTAAGGCAAGGGTCAAGCTAAGGCGGGCATTTAGGATATAAAATCGAGAGCACCTACAAAATTGCACTAAGAGTGAGAGCAAAGAATTTGGCAGTCTAATGAAGTTAGCTATAATATTGACTCTAAGCTTGGTATCTACCCTAAGCTTTGCTGCCTACTCCTAGTTCTTTGGTTGTTGGAGTGTAGCAAAGTAAGCTTTACACAAACTAGGGAGCTGAGCTTTTATTTATTTTGAGTAGTTTTTTGGTGTTTTTCTTGGGGAGAGCGTGCTTATGTTTGCCAATCATGAGCCTGTCCCCTGTTGCTAATGTCAATTGCGATGCTGTCAAATACAAACCTTTCCAAAGAAGCAGCTACTTTAACTAAGTGGTTAGTCTCTATTCCCTCTGTAGCTCATGCCAAGGGGCCTGCCTTAATCTGCCAGGCTATCCATGATGGCTTAGTTGAGTTTCCTTACTTTAAAAAGCATAAGGACAAGCTCAATTTAATTGAGCATCAAGATTCAGCCAAAAGCTCGGTCATTGCCTTGGTCAAGGCTATGGAAGAGGTCGAAGAGACTATTGTATTACTCTGCGACACTGACACTACTAGCCCTTACCACTACGGTATGCTCAAAGGCTTTTCGACCAATTGTGATGAGCTACGCAATCGCTTATTAGACATTGAAGATTTATCTTCTGATCAAAACTTCAAAGAAGGTCTCAATCAAGATAATTTTCTCTTTGGCTTAGGTGTCTTGCAAAGCAAGTGCGCCACTGGCTCTATGCTAGTAGCGCTCAAAGAGCTTTCCGATAACTATGTGCGCCTCAACGTCAATATTCTCTTTATTTGCACCTCAGAAAGTGCCATTCAGCATCGCGGCATTAAAAAGTGCATTCCTTTTATTCAAGAGTTAATTGACCAAGAGCATTTAAAGTTACGCCTTGCCATTAATGCCAAGCCAAACTTCCCACTCCACCGCCATGACCAAGATTTACATATCTTTACAGGCAACTACGGCAAAGTTGAGCCTTCTTTTTATATTATTGGCAACAGCACTGCATCTTTTAAGCCTTACTCTGGCTTTTCGGCTTCTATTATTGCCTCTGAGCTCATTCGCGAGCTCGAGCTCAATGCCAAACTCACTCAAAAGATTAATCACGCTCCTTTAGTACCGACCTTTGATAGCTTACGTGTTAAAGAATTTGGCAAAGAGTATAGTCCAGATGGCATGCAAATTAGCTTTAGCTTGCCTATAGTCAATTTAGATTTAGCTGACTTACTTGAAATACTCAAAGAGGCTGCTGCCAAGGCCATTGAACATGCTGCCGACTTAGTCGACCAGCGTGAGGCCTTGTTCGCCCATTTAAATCAAGAGGACTTCAATCCTCAGCTCCAAGATGCTGAGGTCGTATCCTTTAGCGACTTATTAGAGCGCGCTAGCCATAACTTTACTGGCAACTTACAAAAAGCCTTGGCAGGCATGGTTCAAAAGTGCCGCTCTGAGGGCTTATCGCTACACCAAGCTAGTATTACCATTATTGAGCGCCTCAATGAGCTGGCTAAATTGCCACGCCCATCGGTGGTAGTGTACTTTACGGACAATTTCCTGCCCCCTCAGGGCCTGTCTGCAAGCTTAAGCCAAGATCGTGAGATCTTTATGATCTTAGATGACTTGCTCAATCGCTTTAGCAAAGACAATACCCATAGTCCAAGCATGGCTACCTACTATGCTCCTACTGATGCTTGCTTAATGCGCCCAATTAATCTTTATAGCAGCATCAAGACCTTGCGCAAGGAGTGTCCTGTAGGCGTCGAGGACTTAGATGGCTTAAATGTCCCTACTATTACTTTAGGCGTCAAAGGCGATAATCTGACCTTACTTACCGAATATGTCGATAAGAGCATGTTTGAGTACTTGCCATCTTTAGTTGTAAGTATTGTGGATGCCTTAGGGGATAACCCTGTAGGCTCTTATCACAGCACCAAGCTCGATTTAGATAGCAGCTTAGAGAGTTTAGCTAAGAAAGCTGAGAGCATTGCTAGTGCCACCATTACTGAAGCTCGCACCATTACCAAGGAACAAAAAGAAGGTGAGAGCTTCTATACCCAATTAAGCCAAGGCACCTTAGAACCACAAACTCTTGACACCTTCTTAAAGCAACAGCAAGACTATAACAAGCAGCACCCAAGCTCCCAGCCAGGCTCCAAGCTCAAGGGACAAGCCCCAACTGCCGCCTTAGAGTCCCCAGAGAAATTTAGTGCCCATGACCACGACCTAGGCACTACAGACCCATTAGCCTCCCAAGACGAAAAGCAGCCAGAGAACGCCAAGACAACTCATACCTTAAATAAAGAGCCTGCACCAGAGCAAGCTCCAGCTGCCCCTCAAACCAAAGAGACAGGGGCTAATGCTATCCCAGATACCAAGCAAGCTGCCACTGCCCCTTCTGATACAAAGCCTTCAGAGCTTCAAGCTCACGAGCCTCAAAGTGCTGTAGCAGAAACTAAGGACAATGCTGCCCCAGATACCAAGGATCCAGAGCCAGCTGAGCAAGATAGTAAGCGCCTAGAGTCAGCCCCTGCCATGGAGTCGCATATTGACTTAGTCATTGATGCTGCCCACTTAGAGGAGGATGAGGCTGAGCATGCTGAACAAGCGGAAAAAGAGCAAGAGCAAGCTAATGACATTCAAAATGCCATTGCACAAAGCATTAATGAAAATGCCGAACTCAATAGCGAGCTTACTAAAGCTAGCGATAGTGCCTTCTTGCAGCCAACTAAAGTAGAGGTAGCCTTAGTCCCAGAGGACGAAGGTGCAGACGAGGCATCTGAACAAAACAGCTCCAAGTTAGGCAAGCTCAAGAAACTCTTTAAGCTAGATAGCGAAAATACCAGCAAGGGCCAAGACTCTAAGATTGAGCCTACCTGGTCTGAAAATAATGAGCCTGCCCCTACTCAAGATACTGAGCACCAGCTTGATCTCGATGTCGCTAAGCAGGACGTCAAGACTGAGCTTGCAAGCGAGCACACCTTAGATAAAGAGCCAGAGCTCCCTGTACTCTCCCCAAAGCCTCAAACTCAAAAGCCAGAGGAGGCTAATGCTGCATCACGCCCTGCACATGAGCAAGCTATCTTAGAATCTAGTGAAGAGCAAAGCGCAGATAATCAACCTGTAGAAGATACTACCCCTGCTATAAAGCCAGTAGACCCAGCAAAGCAAGAGCAGCAGGCTAAATCTGATACTTTAAGTGATAGCAAAGCCCTAGATGAGAGCGCCCGCTCCTTAGACAATCTAGATAGTGCTACTGAAGCATCAGCTCATGAAATGGCTGTAGAGAGCAAGGATGACAAGTCTCAAGACATCCTAAGCTCAAAACTACAAGCTCAAAGCACAGAGAGTGACTTAAAGGATCAAGCTCCTAAAGATGAGAGAGCTAGTGCTAGCGCTCAGAGCGCAAGTGCCCCAACAGACTCTAAAGACTTAGAGGTCGCTGCTACTCAAGATAAGAGCCAGTCTGAGGCTAAGGCAGATGCTCAGGCTGCAGGCCAAGCACTTGCAAGTGAAAGCAAGGCCAAAGAAAGCACAGAGACTAAGAGCAGTCCTTTTGCTATGGTTTCTTCTTTCTTTAAGCAATTTAAGCTTGGCAAGCACCACGATAAGGCTGACCATAAGGAAGCCATGAAGAGCCCATTGGGTATAGAAGATGATGTCGATTGGCTCAATACACCTGAGCTTACTGATAAAGATAGCAAGCTCGATACTAGTACTCCTGTAGAAAGTGCCTCTAGCGCTCTTAGCTTGAAGCTCTTTATTCCTGTTATGCCTAAGGTGTCGGTATTAGCCGCAAGTGTAGCCCCTGCTATAACAAATGAGCTTGCAGGTCATGAGCAATCTTTAGAGGAGAGCTTAGCTAGCCCTGTAAATGAGCTTGAGATTCAATTAGATAGCACTGAAAACTCTGTAAAGGCACCAAGCACCTCAAGTCCTGATAGACAAGAGGCAGATAAGGTTCTTGAAGATGAGAGTTTAGAAGATAAGTCCTTGGATGAGGCCAATAAGGACTTAAATGTCTATGATGATGAAGCTCTAAAGACTAGTGAGAGTGATGCTATTGTCGAGTCTCATGAAGTTAGCTCTGAACAAGTGGTAGACTTACTCTTAAGCTCCATTAAGGACAAGTTTAAGAGCAATTCCTTGGCCTCTATTGATAATCCAAGTGATTACCAGCACCATGACTTGCCTTTAAATAACAATGTCTATGCCAATGACATTAACTTAGATGAAGTACCAGTTAAGAATATTAATGGCGCTTACGAAGGCATTCATATTGAAAAGCAAGCCCCAGCCCATCAAACTGTCTCTGAGAGTAATGCCAAGGCCATTGAAGCTGAAATTGTCGAGCTCGAAGATGACACTAATTCTTATGAGCAAGAGAGCAATGAAAGTGCTGTAAGTGAAATTACAGAGGCTGAGTCTACCCTCCATGACGCTGCTTTCCCAGAGGAGAGCTTTGAAGAAGACGAGGGAGCTACCTATGCCACTGACCATAATTTTGTAGATGCAAATAGCAACTTATATACCCAAGCTTTAGCAGCGCAGGTAGATGAGCCTATGGCCGCTACTGCCCCTGAATTAGATAATGCTAGCTCTATTGCAGCTACTCAAGAACTAGACCCAAAGGCATCTTGGGATAAGGACGAATCAAAGATAGAGTCAGAACCAGCCTTACAGGCAGAGCCTGCCGTAGAGGACAAAGCTTTGCTACCAGACGAGCCCGTAGAGAGCAAGAAATCTACCCTTGCTACTACAGCTGATAGCTTAGACACTCCAAATGACAACGCAGAGTCTCAGGCAGAAAAGCACGCCGCTACTGACGAGCCAGTAACAAAAGCCGCCCCAGCAAAGCAGGCTGATACTCAAAGTGCAGCTGTCTTAACTGACCCTCAAGATGCAGTAACCTCCAATAGTGATAGCTCTAGCTTAAATAGCCAGGACAGTGAGGCTCAAGATAAGAACGCTCAGCAAGAGAGCAAGGCTAAGCGCAAGTCCTCTGCTCTAGAGCGCTTATTAGCTATTAAAAAGCGTATTGCTAAGACTAGCCAAAGCCTAGCTGACTCTTCTGAAAGCACGACTGATACAAAGGAACAAGAGCAGAGCGCAAGTGAGTCCTTGGAGCAAGAGTCAATTACCAAGGCTAAACCTGTCTTAAAGGATGCTGCTAGCTTAGAGCAAGAGGATATTACCCCTGCTACTGAGGATGAAGCCCAAGACAAGACTGATACAGCCTCTGAGAGCTTAGAGGACATTGGGTCTGTATCTGAAGAGCAGGCTAAATCTCAAGATGAGCAATCTACAGAGGCCGAGGCTACTGCAAAACCTGTTGAAGCATCTGAAGAGACAACCGCAGCAGCTGACTCTCAGGTAGAGCAGGCTAATACTACTGATACTCAAGATGAATTAGTTTCAGAGAGCTCTACTAAAGAGCCTGACACTAAGGAGTCCTTACAAGAGCAAGAGGAGATAGCAGAGTCTGAGCCTGAAGCTACCGATAAGGAAGATACTTACGCAGAGGAAGAGTCGTCTGTAAAAGATGATTCTGTTGTAGAGCAAGAATCTGTAGAGAACTCTGAGACTGAGGACAATGAAGCTACCCCTGCTACTGAGGATAAGGCAGATACTGCCATTGAGAGCTTAGAGACTTCAAAGGACTTAGAGTCTGTAGCTGAAGAGCAGGCTAAGTCTCAAGATGAGCAATCCGCAGATACCGAAGCTACTGCCGAACCTGCTGAAGCTCCAGCTGTAGCATCCGACTCTCAGACAAAGCAGGCTAATACTGATACTAAAGATAAATTAGTTTCAGAGAGCGCTACTAAAGAGCCTGACACTAAGGAGTCCTTACAAGAGGAGGTCGCAGAGGCCGAGCCAGAGTCTACCGCTAAGGAAGAGACTTCCGTAGAGGAAGAGTCGTCTGTAAAAGATGATTCTGTTGTAGAGCAAGAATCTGTAGAGAGCTCTGAGTCTGATGACAAGGAAGCTACCCTTGCTACTGAGGATAAGGCAGATACTGCCATTGAGAGCTTAGAAGCCTCAGAGGTCATTGAGTCTGTAGCTGAAGAGCAGGCTAAGTCTCAAGATGAGCAATCCACAGATACCGAAGCTACTGCAAAACCTGCTGAAGCTCCTGCCGTAGCATCTGACTCTCAGGCAGAACAGGCTGATACTACTGATACTCAAGATGAATTAGTTTCAGAGAGCTCTACTAAAGAGCCAGACACTAAGGAGTCCTTACAAGAGGAGGTCGCAGAGTCTGAGCCTGAAGCTACTGATAAGGAAGAGACTGCTGTAGAGAGCAAGGACAGTGCCGCTCAGGAGCGCTTATTAGCCATTCAACAGCGTATTGCCAAGAGCAGTAAGAACCTTGCAGCTTCATCTGACAATAAGCCTGACTCTAAGGATGAGGATAAGAGTTCTGTAAGTGAGAGCTCTGGTGCTAGTGAAAAGAAGCTTTCGCGTTTAGAGGAACTCTCTTTGCGCTTAGCTGCTATGCATACAGGTGAGAGCACCGATAGCATCAAGGACAAGCTGGCCCAGCAACAACAGCAGGCTCAAGAAGATAAGTCCTCTAAGCCATTAGGCTCAAGCTCCTTTGGTGCCAAGGTAACTCTCCCTAGCGATATTGACCTTACCAAGGCCATTGATAGCAATGTCACCATGCTCTCTAAGAAGAGTCTCTTTGTCAGTGAAGACCCACACAATACCCGTGATATTGAAGAAGTCTTTGCTGAGGCTGAAGCCGAGGCCGCAGCTAAGCGTGCCGAAGTACAACGCCGCCTCAAGAGCTTAAATGAGGCAATGGCCAAGCAAGAGCACTCTGAGTCTGCACCAAATGCAGATACTAAGCGTAATACAGAGCCTAAGACTGCGAATGCCCCTACATCAGAGTCAGAGCCTCTTGTAAAGAGTAAGAGTGATGCCTCCCCAGCCAGTGAGGAGACAACAGAAGTGCTGAGTGTAAATTCTGAGAGCAGAGCTGACTCTCAGGATGCACCAAGCTCTAAGCAGGATACTGACGCTATTGCTCTGAAGGCCCAAGATGATGCATCAGTTGCTAAAGAGGAAGCTTCAGAGGTAGAGGCTAAGCCTGTAGTGCCTCCAAAGCCAGATTTAGCCAGCCTCAATCAGTTAATTGAAGAGGCCAAGGCTCAAGCTGCTTTAGCTAAGCAAGCTCAAAGCCAAGATCAGGACGATAGCTTGGCTACTGATACTAACAGGGGCGGGCGCTCTAATGAGATAGATGAGCTTAAGCAATACCCAGAGGTAGGAGTAAGCACCGAGCTTAGCTCCAAGCTCAGTCCTGAGATGCAAGCAGATAATGCCAAGTTAACTCGCAGTGCAAGCCAAGCTTCACCAAAGAGCCGTCCAGCTGCTGTGGTCGATAAGAGCAATGCTGATTTAGCTGCTGCTCAAGATAGATTAGCTGCGCATAAGAATGAGAACTTCTTTGAGAATATGGCAGCGCAAGCTCGTGGTGAGGAAAGTAAGAGCACTATCAGAAGCAATCAGGCTCCTCAATCTAAGGCCTCGGTTACTCCACTAGAGAGTGCCTCTACTGATCCTAATGCTGCGCCTTTAGATGAGGCTACTCGTAGGGAAATGTCTGCTTTGCGTAAGATTAATCCCGAGGAGGCCATTGCAGAGCTCTTATATGCCGATGAAGATTTTTCTGAGGCAAGTGATGAGCCAAGTGCAGGCGAGAATGACTCTTTAGCTGCCCGTCGTGCTGCCTTGCGTCGTGCCATGTATGGTGATGACTCTGGAGGCTCGTCAGTAAAGCCAGGTAGTGCTAACTTAGACCCTAATGCGCTTGGCCCTACCCATGTAATGGGCAAGGCTAGCTCCTTACCTAAGAAGCCCCCTAAAAATGACATTATTAAGCACAAGAGCACTGATCCTATGGAGGCTGTAAGTACTTCTAATCCAGGAGTACGAATCTTACGCACCCCAAATGCCAATTTACGTAAGGCCCAACGCGAACATAATGCAGAGCCTACTTCAGCTACCGCCATTATTGGCCAAAAAGATCGAGTTGTACCTGAAAAGAAAGAAGGTCCTGCTTACTCCACCGCCATTATTGGTCAAAAAGAGCGTGTTGTGCCTGAAAAAGGCCAAAGCCCTGAGTACTCCACTGCTATCATTGGTCAAGACGAGCATGTAGTAGCTGAGCATAGCGAAGGCCCTGAATACTCTACCGCTATTATTGGTCAAAAGGAGCGCGTGGTACCTGAAAAGGGTGAGGGCCCTGAATACTCCACCGCTATTATTGGTCAAAAGGAACGTGTAGTCCCTGAAAAGGGTGAAGGCCCTGAGTACTCTACTGCTATCATTGGTCAAAAGGAGCGCGTGGTACCTGAAAAAGGCCAAGGTCCAGAGTACTCCACTGCTATTATTGGTCAAAAGGAGCGCGTGGTACCTGAAAAGGGTGAGGGCCCTGAGTACTCCACCGCCATTATTGGTCAAAAGGAGCGCGTGGTACCTGAAAAGGGCCAAGGTCCTGAGTACTCCACTGCTATCATTGGTCAAAAGGAACGTGTAGTCCCTGAAAAGGGGGAGGGCCCTGAGTACTCTACTGCCATCATTGGTCAAAAGGAGCGTGTCGTGCCTGAAAAGGGTGAGGGCCCTGCTTATTCAACCGCTATCATTGGTCAAAATAAGCGCATGGTTCCTGAGCACAAGGAAGCCCCTGCCTACTCCACCGCCATTATTGGCAAAAAGGAGCGCGCTTATCATGAAAGTGCCAAGTAAGACACTTGTAAGCGCAGCACTTCCTTAAAAGCAGTAGAGCTATGGCGCTTAAAGTCCAAGGCCAGAGGGAATTGTAATGATATGAGATATGGTCTGGTGCTATCTCCCTTGCCCTCTACCTAACTCTCCTCATTGGCAGCGCTAGGCAAAAAGAGCTTAGCAGCTGCGTCCTAAGTGCTGGCCTTGGCGATAGGTGTAGGCTATGGTGTAAATAGCCTCGCAGGCATAGGCATCTAATTTGACGTAAGTGCCTATGGTCTTGCCATCGGTGAGATCTAATTGCTCTACTAGCTTGACTACATCTACCATAGGCATGCCCATTTCAATGAAGTTTTGAGGCAGACCACAGCGATGCAAGAAATTGCGTAGCTCTTCAATACCCTTACGAGCAGTTTGACTTGGGTCTTCAAAGTTCATGGCAATGCCAAAAACGCGATTGGCAAATTGTGCCATACGCATGACATTAGCTGACATGCAATAGGTCATCCAAGCAGGCAAGAGCACAGCTAAGCCCTCACCATGGATACTATTGTAACGGAAGGCTAACTCACGCTCGAGAATATGTACTGACCAGTCCGTCTCTCGTCCTAAAGCACACATACCATTTTGCGCTAAAGTACCTGCGAGCATTAAATTGCCCCGAGCATCAATGTCATTAGGCTCTTCTAAAATATGAGGCAAGATCTTAAAGACAGTGCGTAAAATGCCCTCACACAGCTCATCAGTAATTTGCACATTTTGCGTATTGGTAAAGTAGCACTCAATGACGTGGGCAATCATATCCATAGCGCCAATGGCAGTATCAGCACGTGAGGTATTGATACTTAGTTCTGGATTTAAGATAGCAAAGCGTGGCAGGAAATTCGGGCTTGATTTTGTAAGCTTATGGATATGCTCGTCTTTTTTAGTAATGATAGTACAAGCAGGAGAGCACTCAGAGCCTGCATCAGGGGTAGTGACAATTGCACCTAAAGGCAAGGAGTGTACTGGCTCACGCACGCCTGAGAAAAAGTCTAAAACATCACCATTGTAAATTGCCCCCACGCTCAAGGCCTTGCCACTATTGATAATATTAGAACGACCTACAGCTACAATGGCATCAATATGGTGATAACGACATAAGGCAATGCCCTCATAGATCTTAGAGAGCCATGGCTCACCATCGTCATTTTTGAGCTCAAAAATCTCTAAGCCTGCTCTATCGAGCGAACGCTTAATACGATCTAATAAGTCTGGCTTTTCTAGAGCATCAGCGCCATAGTGCAACAAGACTTTGCGGCCACCTTCAAACTTGACCAACGAGCCCACTTCGTTTTCACGAGCACGACCAAAGAGCATGAAAGTACGACGCTGATAATCAAAATTATCCATAACCTGACTCAACCTTACGTCAAAACACTACCTACAACCTACTCCCTAGAACTTTAAGAGCTCCTAAAGGGCAGCTCTTATGATAGCAAAACTTAATTTAGAGCACTAAAGCTCTTGCATGCGTTGTAAGAGCTTTAGCAGGGCTGTCCTATTTTTAGCGGATTTCATAAAGGCAGGCAACAGATCTGATTGAACTTTGCACGGTGCCCCTACAAAGCGCTCCTTTTCCCTAAGCTCTGCGCCAATATAGGAGATTAAATAATTCAAATGCTCACGATTAAGCGCCCATACTAACTTTCCTTTAAAGGAAGCCAAAAACCACCGCTCCAGCCCTAAAAAAGGCTCATGCCCATGCTTAATAGGAGCACTGTATTGATAGCCATGAGCCATCTTATGCACCTTGCCTGCATTTAAAGCTCCGCAATATGGGCATTTAACCTTTAATATTGCAAGATTATGGCAAGCAGGATCACTAATATCTACGCGATAATAGCGCTCGCAGTTGCTACAGTGCGTATGCACGTCATAAAGATAGCAAGTGCGCTCGCGGCACAACTGATAAGAGCAACTATGGCAGACAAAAGAGGCATAATTATCATCCACTCTGACCATGCCTAAAGCGCTACAGTGAGGGCATTTGGCCCAAATACCAGTAGCACTAGTACTATGCGTACTAAAGGTCAAATAAGGCACATCCTTAAAACGCTGCTCTTGTTCCATAATTACTCTTCATCACTACCAATCACGCTCTCTAAGCGCCTCTTCAATATCAAGTTCGATATTAAACCAGTCTAAAATATAGATAACACTGGTGGCAATATCGTCGCGAGCTACAGTCTCAATTTCACTGTCTTGTGCATCAAATTCCTCTTGCAAATCATTAATCGCACAGACAACCTCATCTAGCTTAGCCTGAATGAGCTCTAAATTAGTCACTCCTGTTTGAAGAAATTCAATTACCTTAACCAGCTCCGCTTTGACCTTATCAACCAAATGAGGAGGGAAATAATCATCGCGATACATATCAGCTAACAGTTGATAGTTAGGATCAAATTGCTTCATAGGCACACCTCTTACTCATCCTTGAGCTCTTGCTCAATATCAATGAACAGAATATACACTCCGCATACTTGGCCTTGTGCATCATAGCCAAAATAGGTCGGATACACACCATCACCCCAGCCCGAGGCAAAGAGCGCTAAATTACACTTACTCTCAGGCACAGCCCAATTGAGCCAATCACCCCCAGGACGCTGATATTGAGGATGCTCCTTACTGTTTTGATCTAATAAATCGTCAAACAAATCATTATAAGGATCAATATCCTCATCTTGAGCTAAGCGCCCTTTCCAATAGCGTTTAAAGTCCTGTTGGAGCTGATAATCGCAAATACAGCCCATACCAGCATCGACACCAAAACCAAAGGACTCATCCTCATCGGTAAGCTCCTCTAGATTTTCATCTCCGCATACAGCCAATTCATAGCGCACTGGCTGGTTGTTAGAAACAGCAAGCTTTACAGCCACATAGCGATCGCCATACTCCTTAGACAACATGACACTAATTAAGACAGGATAAGTGCCTACAGGAATACTTTGCAAAAACGGCAGGGCATCCTCTAGTGACACCAAAGGATCACAAGCCATGACTTGGCCTGTAGGAAAGTTCACCTTGCCTACCTCAATTAGAGCTAATGGAACTCCCAAAATGGACTCTTGGCTAAAGTAAGAGTCCAAATCAATTTTGCAGCGCAATAAGTCCTTTTTCTCTTGGTACAAGGACCACCATTTCTCATTAACCATAACTGTAAACCCTATATAAAGCACTCAAAACAATCCAATAGCTAACTGTTGAGGGCTAGGTTTTAAATCAGCATCCTTGCTACAGATGCATCAAGAGGAGACGAGATGCTCATTAATTGAGCCAGTCTATAAAAAGAGCCAATAGAGCTCGCACAGGAGCAAAATGACACCTAAGCACAAGAAGATCACTCGCAACAGAGCGCGACTGAGCCATAAGTAATCAGGCTTACCCAAAGGATCACAAAGCCAATTCCAATTGCGCCATGCGCCTAATATTAAGATTAGGGCAAACAAGAACGTCAGCGCATGCTGATACTCTTGCACCCACAGACCAAGCATTGCTTCCATAGCCCAATCCTCCTGTAAAGAGACGCCCAAGCAAGCTCCTTGCTTTTGCTCCTAACATGGCATAGATCCCCTTGCAAGGCTAGCTTTAAATGCAAAAAACATGATCGAAATTCAACTTGCTTTAGTGAACCACTATCTCCATAATCGTAAGCTTTGGATGGAGTAGTTTACGGAAGATAAGTCATGGATATGGATGTGACCGCTCAGGTCTTAAAGCTTGCACAAAACAATCATTTAATGAGCGCCACTACTGCCGCTTACGATGAAGAGGACTTGATAAAGCAAGCCCAGCAGCTATGGCAAGGCATGGCAGGCCATGAGGCTTTGCTCTTAGAGAATTATTGTGCCCTCTCTCCTGACTTACAAGCCCTGTACGAACAACAACAGCTAAGTGAGGATAAGCTAGGCACTGCTGTAGAGGCTTTAGAGGAGCTGGCATTTAAATATGAAATTAGTACTGTCATGTCCCTACATAGTGTGCTAGCAACTGCCCCTAAAGAGGCTGCCACCAAGGCTAAGGTAACCCATAGCGCCGCTCTTACTTACAGTCTCAAAAAGGTCTTGCCATGGCCAAGTCCTCTTAGCAAGGCCATCTGTCACTTATGCACTCTAGCTATGTACGCTACCATCAGTAAGCAAGAGCACGATTTTAATGATTATTTAACGGCCTTTTTACCTTATCTTGCTATCTTACAGCACGACCGTAAGCTAGCCTTGCAAGCTGAGCAAGCTCCAAAGGCTGCGGCTATGTCTACAACCTCTAAGAGTTGTGCTTGTGTGGAGACGGAAGATGATGACGCGATGAGCAATAGCTTAGATGCGTTGTTAAAGAGCCGTTATGAGCTGACGCTCTCGCAAGAGCTGTTATTATTGGAATTGTGCTTGCTATTGCAGCCGCTCTTTGCCGCGCAAGCTGAGCTTATCTTAGACAGGCTTGATAAGTTTAAAGAGCACTTATTGCAAGAGAGCGAGCGCTTAAATAATGAAAGTTCTATGGAACACAAAAAGCGTGCTGCGCTCTATTTGTTGTATTTGAGCAAAGTAACAGCAGCTTTTAAGGTCTATGCCCTCTATGTGCAAGAGCAAGTCTTAGAGCCAAATCAAGCTCAAGATACAAACACTCCTAAAAAGGCGCAGGGGTGGTTTGAAATTGAGCAGCCTTTGAATGTAGCTCAGGAGCTCTCTTCTAAGGTGGGACTTAGTGATTTAGAAATCATTGCCCGTGCGCTCAAGTTGTGCTTGGTGCTAAGACTAAGAAATGTCTAGGGGGCTATCATGGCCAAATGCGGCCTTTTGTCCCTTTAAGGGTCTTAAAGTGCTAAAATAATGGCAATTTGTTGGCATTGTAGACAGCAAATTGTGCGGTTTTTGTGTCTTAACTAAGTGGCAGCTAAGCTGCTACCTTAAATTAATCGGCCCAAAAGCCAAAAATAATTCCCCCATTGATCGCTTTTTTCAGTAATATAGCGGAAAAATTTTGGTTCTCGTATTAATCGAGTTTTTATTGTGCTTGATGCAAATTAAGTCCATGATCATGACAGTTTAGGATAACTGGTATGGTAGTTTGTTACTACCTAACAGCAAGCTCTTATGATCATGGGCTTATTTTGCAATTAATTTTGGAATGACTTGAGTGGATATTACTCCTAAGTTACAGGCAGCTGACACTGCCCCAAAAGAGGCGGGTGCTTTATCAAGCAATAACGCTAATACTCCTCTTTCAAATACTATCCCTGGTGTAAATGGCCAAGGAGCAGGTAAGACAGGAGCTAAAGGTGCGTCTGCCTCGCACCGACCAGGCGAACTCCCTGGCCAAAAGCCATCCTTTGCTGCGCAAAATCGTAAGCCTATTTTAACTATTAAGAAACTTACTAAGCGCTTTGACAGCTTCGTGGCTGTAGACGAGGTTGATCTCACTATTTATGAAGGCGAGATCTTTGCTCTGTTAGGCTCCTCTGGCTGCGGTAAGTCTACCTTATTGCGCATGTTGGCAGGCTTTGAGACCCCTACCTCAGGTAGCATTATGTTAGGTGGCCAAGAGATGATTGGCGTACCTCCTTACAAGCGTCCTTTAAACATGATGTTCCAGTCTTATGCTCTGTTCCCATACATGACTGTAGGCCAGAACATTGCCTTTGGTTTAAAGCAAAGCCGCTTGCCAAAAGATGAGATCCAAGAGCGCGTTGATCGCATGTTGCGCTTAGTGCATATGGAAGACTATGTGGATCGTAAGCCATATCAGCTCTCTGGTGGTCAACGTCAGCGTGTAGCCTTAGCTCGATCTTTGGCTAAAGAGCCACGTTTACTCTTGCTTGACGAGCCAATGGGTGCTTTAGATAAGAAGTTACGTGAGCAAATGCGCTTGGAATTAGTCGATATTATTAATTCCGTAGGCGTAACCTGCCTCATGGTAACTCACGATCAAGAAGAAGCCATGACCATGGCTGATCGTATTGCCATTATGGATCGTGGCGAGTTTATCCAAATTGGTGGCCCACGTGAGATCTACGAGAACCCTAACTGCCGTTTCTGTGCTGAGTTCATCGGCTCGGTAAATATCTTTGAGTGTTCTTTAGTTACTTCCTCTGCAACTCAGTCTTTAATCAAGGCTCGCGACTTCAATCACTTAATTGAATTAGAGCACGATATTGACTTAGCTGACGGTATGCCGCTGATTATCGCCATGCGCCCAGAGAAGATTTATATCTCCCATGAGCGTCCTGAGGAAAACACTAACTGGTGTGAAGGTGTAGTTGAAAATATCGCCTACTTAGGTGACGTTTCTATTTACTACGTAAGACTCACCAATGGCCGCATTATTACCTCGACCTTACCAAACGTTGATCGTTTCAAGCAAGGTCTGCCAACTTGGGATGACCATGTCTACTTAAGCTGGGATCCTGACTCTTGTATTGCCCTTACTATTTAAAGGTAATAAATAATGTCCACTGGGTTAAGTGCCAATTTGTCTTTTATTAGACGAGCTTTTTCTCCCAAGCCAGCTCATATTGGAGGGCAAATGACCACTCATCAGCACACTTGGCGTGATTATGCCCTCATTATTACGCCTTATTTGTGGATGATTCTTTTCTTCTTACTGCCATTTTTGATCATCTTTAAGATCTCTTTGTCAGTATCGGAAATTGCCATCCCTCCATACTCTCCTTTAGTGACCTTTGAAGAAGGTGCCATGCAAATTATTTTGCACTTGGAAAACTACACCTATATCTTCACTGATCCTGAAGGAACTTACATTCGCTCTTACTTAAAGTCTTTACAAGTAGCAGCGTTTTCAACTTTCTTCTGCCTCCTCATTGGCTATCCTTTAGCTTGGGCTTTAGCTACAGCTAAGCCTGCCATGAGAAATGTGCTCTTTATGCTGGTTATCATGCCAAGCTGGACTTCCTTTGTAGTCCGTATTTACGCTTGGATGACCATCTTAAAGCGCGATGGCTTGATAAACGATATTTTAATGGCCTTAGGCATTATCGATGCACCTATCCAAATTCTGCAAACAGATGCGGCTGTGTATATCGGTATTGTCTATTGTTATTTGCCGTATATGGTCTTGCCTTTATTCTCGGCTTTAATGAAGGTGGATTACTCCTTAATTGAAGCTGCCTATGATTTAGGCTGTCGTCCAGTTAAGACCTTCTTTACAACTTTAGTACCGCAAACTAAGTCAGGTATTATTGCAGGCTCCATGCTGGTCTTTATTCCAGCCATCGGTGAGTACGTAATCCCTGAGTTATTAGGCGGTAAGGGTTCGATCTTAATTGGTCGTATTTTATGGCAAGAGTTCTTCAATAACCGCGATTGGCCATTGGCTTGTGCTGTAGCCATTATCATGTTGATAATCTTGGTTATTCCTATCTTGCTCTTCTATAAGATTGAGCGTAATGAGCAGGAGAAGATGAATGCCCGCAAATAACACCAAAAATGCTATTACTCGCAATGTCATTATCATTTGCGCGTTAGTCTTCTTGTATTTACCAATTGTCACCTTAATTACCTACTCTTTTAACGAGTCGCGTATGGTGACAGTTTGGACTCAGACCTCACTTAAGTGGTACCACGCCTTATTTAATAATGGTGACATTATTCGTGCCGTGGGTGTATCTCTTACTATTGCGCTCATGACTGCATGTGCTTCGGTAGTAATCGGTACTTTGGCCGCTTTTGTGTTAGTCCGTGTGGGTCGTTTTAGAGGCGAGTCTTTATTCGTACTTTTAATTACCGCCCCAATGGTGCTCCCTGAGGTTATTACTGGTCTGGCTTTATTGTTAATCTTTGTAACTTTAAGCTCAGAGATTTCCATTTTTGCTGACCGTGGTATTTGGGCGATTTGGATTGCTCACGTAACTTTCTGCTCCTCTTATGCCACTGTGGTAATTCGCTCCCGCTTTAGAGAGTTAGATATCTCTATTGAAGAGGCTGCTATGGACTTAGGCGCAGGACCTGTCAAAGTCTTCTTTGCTGTGATCTTGCCTGCCTTAATGCCATCTGAGGTTGCTGCCTTCTTATTAGCCTTTACCATGTCGATGGACGACTTGGTGGTCGCAAGCTTTATTGCAGGCCCAGACTCTACCACCTTGCCAATGCTGATTTTCTCCTCAGTACGCCGTGGTCTGTCTCCTGAAATTAATGCTTTAGCTACTATCATTGTCTTCATTGTCTCGATCTTTACCTTCTTTGCCTGGTTATCTATGGTTAAGAAGCAAAAGAGAAAGCGCGCTGATGCTGCTAAGGCTGCCAAGGCTGCCGCCATCGAAGAAAAGCTGCACTATAGTGCTCCTCACGGTGAGGATACTTTAGATGAGCGTGATCGCCTCGATGAGGCCACTTTAGCTGTCCTCAAAGAGCAGGCTCAAGCCTTAATCGAAGGCCGTGATATTGCCGATGAAACCCGCGTTAAATTGCAAAAACTCGGTACCTTTAAGCCAGAAAATCATCAAGCAGAACCAAGCGATCTGGATGATGAAGAATTAGAGGACTTAGACGAAGAGGAAATCGAGGCTAATTACGAGGCCATTGAGGCGGCCAAGAAAGCCGCTCGCTCGGCTGCTAACAAAGCCGCTAAGGCCGCCGCAGCTGCTGAAGCTATGGAAAAAGCTTTAGAGGAGGCTAAGGAGGCTGCAGCTCTAGCTGCTTTAAATAAGCAGGATAAGAAGTCAGTCTTAGGTGATAGTGCCAAGGATGCCACTGCCCAGCAGCGTATTGTCTCGAGCTCTTTAGCTCAAGCTGGTATGGCCAAGGTAGTCGATACTACTGAGGATTTAAAGCGTCCACAAAGCGCAACTAGCGAGCTTGATCCTAATGCCATTAGCAATAAGTCCAAGGCTACTACCGCCAGCTCTGCTGCTGATGCCAAGGCCAAGAAAGCTGCCCAGTACAACGCCATTAGCCATACTATGGAGCATATTGACGAGCCCAATGAGCCACGTAGTGCTTTAAGCTCAGTTAAAGCTCAAATTAATCCAGCTAGTGTCGCCACTACTACCAGCTCCTTAGCAGATGCCAAGGCCAAGCAAGCTGCCAAGGCTAAGAGTGCTAAAAACACCCAGGACTTTAGCGCTGCCCAAGTCACCAGCCGTGACGAGGACAAGGCAACAGCCCAAAGCACCAATAGCATCAAGGTAGTCGACAATACCAAATAATTGACCTCCCAAGGCCAACGTACTTAATCAAGGACATGGCCTTGCTAAGGACAATCCTTAAAAGCCCGCCTAGCGCGGGCTTTTCTCTTCTCCTAGCATCCTACATTTCCAATTCAATGAATAATGGCTTTAGATGATGATTTAGCTCTGTTCAATAAAAGTATTGATTTATAAAAAATCTGATCTATAATATTTATGTAAATTCATAATGGAGATTTAAATATGTCAGATCAGATTTCAATCCTTAGACAAATGTTTAATTCTCTTTCTAAAGAAGAACAAACGAATTTTCTAAAATCATTGAATCATGAGAGCAAGCAAGTTCAGACCTTTGAATCTTTTAAACAATCTGTAATTAAACATTCAAATCATCCTTTACAAGATAGATGCTGTTGCCCACATTGTCAGGGTATTAACGTAGTTAAAAACGGACATAAAGGCAATGTTCAAAGATTCAAGTGTAAAGATTGTGGTAAAACTTTTACTTTTTCAAACAATACCATATTAT
>Tim_p2__coassemble_239_pt1 | contig 33993 bp, 26 predicted proteins | sample Tim_p2__metabat2_low_PE_020 | metagenome-assembled genome bin Tim_p2 | reverse complement strand
CTGGTAGTTGACGTTTAAGCTATTGGTCGCATTAGTTAATTTTCTTTGAGCATTAATGGAACTGACATTAGTCTGTACATATAGGGCCATAATCAAATTCTCTCTAAAAAACTGGCCCAAGTTACAAGAGCTCAAGCCGAGGTTGCAAAAAAAGATTTACTGTACTGCTTACCAACTGCAGATAACATGCCATGTTTGAGTGGCAATTGGTGAGTAATATCTAATTTTTAAGGGCTTTATATGGCTCCCTGATACGACTAAGGCACCGTGACGGTGCCTTAGGAAAATTGTTTAGTTCTATAAGGGCCCAAGAGGCCTTTCGGGGCCTGTAAGGCTTAGGACTTGGAACGGGCAAAGCCAAACCAGTGGAGGTAGTAATAGCCGTAGAAGCATAAGATGAGTACGAGCAGGCCGATAAAGGAGACATAGTAGCGCCAAGTTTGCACATCGGTGAAATTAGGGCGGGTCTCGGCAGAGACAAAATTGCCTAAATGGCAACCACGGGCAGTACACTTAATCTCACGACCATAGCCACCTGCGTTATCCCATAAGTAATGAGGGAAGCGTAGCATCACGCCTTCTTTAGCAAAGTGCTGATTACACTTATCGACAAAATTAGCCATGAAGTTCATAAAGGCCTTAGGGTCGGCACCTAAGCGGCGCATATCAATATAATTGACACCTGGCTCGACGGTGAGCTGATAATTAGCCACTAAGAATTGACCAGCATAAGATAAATCATCTAATGGCATGCCATCAGGATCGACATCCACACGCACAGTCACATTACGGCCTAAATTAATATTGCCACTGACAAAAGTATGGCTGGTTTCGCCATTAACATAATCAATGACAGTATTAGAGCGTAAGGTCAGATCTTTAATCTTATGGATAGCTCCTGAGGGGCCGCTTAAATTAAAGATACCGCTATGGATAATCACACGATTAGCGTTGACATTACCCAAGATGGTGGACTTACCTGCAAAGTGGCGGATATTTAAGCTCGAGCCACTAATATCACCTGCCAAGACTACACGGGACTTTTCATTACCCTCATAGATCTGATTCTCAGCATCTTGCAAGATAGGCTGATTAAACTCATTTAAGAGCACGCCTAAATTAATATCGGTAGTAAGCTTGCGCTCAATTACCTCCTTGACGCTTAAGCCTGGCTCAAATTCAGAGGCAGGTAATTGCACTTGAGCATGAGCCAGCTTGGTATTGTTTACATCATGGTAGAGCATGACTGTGCCCTTTTCATAAGGGCTTGGGATTGGGTTCCAATAGGAGACAATACCACCATTGACCACAGCATCAGCCGTCATGAAGATATTTTTTACCAAGGAGGATTCATCAATCCAGATAGCTGCACGAGCACCTTCGACCACACCATCAATAATCAAGTCTTGAACTTGAGGGCCTTTTAAATCATCAAGTAAGGGCACCTTGGATACCTGCTCTTCGCTAGCTGTGCCTTGTAAAAAGTCCAAAGTGCGCACACGTACATAAGAGCCACGATATTCAATAAAATCAGAGTAGATATTCGATCCCATATCGACACGAATACCAATACCGCGACTACCTAATGCGCCTACATAGCCTGAGATATAGGCTCTATTATCGCAACCATAATTAAAGCCAATGCCCACACTATCATCACCTGAGGTCACAATGGAGGACTTAGGGGTCTGGTAATAGTAATTATGGGAGCCATCGACTCGCACACCAATGGAGCCCTCGCCCATAGAGGAGACTATTGAGCCATGGATAACATCGTTATAGGATCCATAAATATGCAAGCCAACACCTAAAGGCATACGCGAAGGGCGCTTGATATTGTAAGTACCTGCGCGGTGATCATAAAAAGCATAAGGACGACGGGCATAGCGGGTAATACGTTGCTCGGCCGTACCAAAGCTATAAATAGAATTACCAAAGAACTCACGAGGTTCTAAGCGATAGCCTAAATCTGAGAGCAAGGCCATCTCCAACTCAGTTAAGAAAGTGTAATTCTTGTACTGATCGGACGACAAGATAGTATTGCGCAAGTGCAAGGTAGGCTTGCCCAAAGGGGTAAAGGACACAGGAATACCATATAAGTCCACTTTCTCAGGCACAATCGAATAGCCATCAGCCTTATCTGACTCACTATCAGCAAAGGTAACTTCACTCTTATCAGTATCCTTGTCGTCTTTAGATAAGGAGAAAGTCTTATTCTTAGAATAAGCTTGAAGCTTAGCCTCATCTTGGGCTTGGCTGTGGGCCTTTTGCGTAAATTCTTGGTACTTTAAGAGCTCATCTTTGGCCACAGCCTCATAAGCTATGGCTTGCGGGGCAATATTCACATCAGGGGTGCCAAGCTCTAAGGAAGCCTTAGCATGTAAATTAAAGTCAGTATCTTCATTGCCAGGAGCTAAGAGGCGATTGACCTCTGAGCCGACAAAGTACAATTGGCAATGCTTAGGCTTATCAAGCTTAGTGCAATCCTTGCCTATAGTTTTATAGCTGGTCTTATCGTCAATAAAGCCCTTGAGAGTAGGCGAGTATAAATGCTTATCTAAAGAGTGCAAGGGAGCATTAAAGGCTTGCTTATGCTCATCAAAAGAGGTGTGAAAGCCAATAAAGCGCGCCCCTACTTCCATGCCTTGGGCAAAGAAATTAGCCTTGAGCACATTAGGGGTAGTCTGACGAGGAACGCCAGTATAAATGCCTTCTTTTTCAATTTCAGGAATAGGCATAGATAAGAGCAAGACGCCATTGTACTTTTGATCAGCCTTACACTTACCCTTTAAGTCAGCTTCAATATAGCTCAACCCCTCACAAGGGCCCTCTTGGTACACCTGATCACGCACCATATTTAAGTGATAGAGCGGATAGGACTTAGAAGAGCCTTGGCTGCTCACTACTAACTTTTGATAACTACCCTTGGTTCCTAAAGCCACGCCTGCACGGGCTTGGTTTAAGTGATGAGCATTTACAAAGAAAGTAGGAATTTGATAAGTCGAGGCTTGCGGAGTGTACATATGGAACAAATAGGCAATAAATGAGATGCCCTTATGGAGCTCTTCTGCCATATTTTGCTGTTTGTCCTCATAGGCAATGAGCATGTCATCGCTTAATTTAAAAGGAATGGTCTTAAGCAAATTCTCAGAGCCATCGGCCGTACTCATTAAAGTCTCAACATTACCAAAGACTTTTAAATTTAAATAATGACCATTGGCAGCACGCACATCGACTACGGAATTAGCCTCAGAGGTATTGCCAAGACCAAAGATACGTCTTAGCAAAGAAGGACGATCTTCTTTGACAGGAGACTCTTGGAGGTCTTTGGTTTGTACGGCAGCAGCACGCGCAGAGGCGGCATTATTGCGCGACTCATGCATGGCACTATTGGCCTTTAAGAGTTCTTTGACTTGCTGGACACGCTGGGCTTTTTCGACATCTTCTTGATGTTGGCGGTCCAGATCAGCCTTAGCTTTAGCTCTAGATTGCGCTTGAGCCTCTTGGGCAGACTTGGTAATACTATCTTTTAAAGACTGGAAGCTCTGGGCATAAATTTCAATTTCATTATTGCCACTACTGGAGCTTGAGGCTGCACTATTTTGCTCAAAGGACTTAGCTTGGGCTGCAATTTGCTCTCGGGCACGATTACGAGCACGCTCTAGGGCTAAGGCACGTTCTTGCTCTAAAGTAGAGACCGCACTATCGTGCTTAGCTTCCTCATAATCAATAGCATATGCAAATGAGACAACGCTAGCGCCTAGCCATAGGGCTAGGGCTACTGATAAGGTACGTTTAACCATAAGAACTACAACCTATGAGAGCAAAGACTCAATCGAGCACAAACTCAATCTTGCCATCCAAAAGGTGAGGGCTTTAGAACTCAGCTGGATTTAAGAGCACTACGCGACCTGAGCGCTCATTTAAGGCCTGCTGCAAGATCTCTTGGTTAATATCGGGATGTTTGAAAAATTCTTCTTGCTCTTTAGTAAATTTAAATGGCACATTGCGATCTAAGGTCTCAAATTCCTCTTCATTCATCGACAGAGGCTGATGGACCTCAATATATAAATTGCCATCGCTATCTTGAGCAGTCTTAATTGGTTCATTAATGAACTCTACACGAGTACCTACAGGAACATTGTTAAATAAGTACTCAATATCATCATTGCGCAATCTAACGCAACCATGGCTAACACGCAGACCAATACCAAAGTCAGCATTAGTGCCATGAATGGCATATAAACGGCCAATATAAATGGCAAATAAGCCCATAGGATTATCAGGACCTGCTGGCCATACTGTAGGCAAGGTCTCGCCACGGGCACGGTATTCTGCGTGCATCTTTGCAGTTGGAGTCCAAGTTGGGTTGGCGCGCTTACGCTCTACTTTAGTGACCCAATTTAAAGGAGTGTCAGTACCGAGTTGACCAATACCAATTGGCAAGACATCTACTTGATCATCATGATAATAATAAAGACGCATCTCAGGGCTATTGACAATAATGCCCTCGTGCTTGGTATTAGGCAGCAAAGCCTTTTGCGGAATAATTAAATTCGTACCATTGACAGGCACAATAGGATCAACGCCAGGATTAGCTTCAATTAAATTAGATAAACCTAATTGATATTGAGCTGCCACGAACTCTAAAGTGGTAGTACCGCCGCGCTCAATTTGGTAAGTGCTATCTTGTCCTACCATAATAGTGTTTTGGTCATAAGGATAAGTTGCAGCATGGGCATCACACTGGTAGGCACTGGCAGTTAGTGCCAAAGCGGCACAGGAAAGTGCAAGTGTTCTACTTGCCTTTTCAGACAAAATGGGACTAAAAGCATTAAACATGAGACCATCCTACCAAGACTAATTAAAACTGAAGCTTCAAAGACAAAATTTACCATCATAAGGCCATGGATACAAGCTTTTAAGCCCAAAGGGCTCCATAAGCGCCTCTCTTGGTGCTTGCAGGACGCACAAGTTTTGTGCACTCCCCCTTTTTATGCACCTTTTATGCTACTAGCTGTCCATCCTTCTAGCCCCTTAATTTGAGCTTTGTCACAGCGTGCCAAGTAGAGCTATGATGGCACTAGGTAGCGCTTTGTACCCCTGTAACTCAACGTACATAAAAGAGCTTTTAGCTATGAGGTCGCATTACCTTAAATTAGCCTTTTTCTAGGCACATCTTAAATCTTAGTTCTAATCGTGGCACAATAGGGCACTTGCATACTAAGGATACTGGCTAAGTTTAGTTGTCTATACTAATTGCATTGTGACTTTAGTCTAGACAAGTTAGCTTAGCTCAACCTTAGTTAAAGTCCGACCTAAAGAGCACCTTTGAGATTTAAGAGCGTTAGGATTACATGCGCTCTTTTATTGTCTTTAGTGTCCTAAGCATTAATTTTGATTACTTTTGGGAGCAGTCTTTATGGCAACTAATGTTGCATACAACCCACTAGAGCTCGAGTCTGAGGTACAAAAGTACTGGGATGAGCACCAAACATTCCAAGTTAAAGCCGATCCAAATAAAGAGAAGTTTTACTGCCTAGTAATGTGGCCTTATCCATCAGGTCGACTTCACATGGGTCACGTACGTAACTACACCATCGGTGACGTAATTGCCCGCTATCAAAGACTCAATGGCAAGAACGTTATCAACCCAATGGGCTGGGATGCTTTCGGTTTACCTGCTGAAAATGCCGCTATTCAAAACAATACCCATCCTGCAAAGTGGACCTATTCTAATATTGACTACATGAAGCATCAGTTAGTCTCATTAGGTCTTTCTTACGATTGGGCCCGTGAGATTCCATCTTGTGCTCCTGAGTACTACAAGTGGGAACAAAAGTTCTTCACCGAGCTCTACAAGAAGGGCTTAGCTTACAAGAAGGTTTCCAACGTCAACTGGTGTCCACACGACAAGACCGTGCTTGCTAACGAGCAGGTTGAAGATGGTTGCTGCTGGCGCTGTGGTACCGCCGTTGAATTACGTGAAATTCCACAGTGGTACTTAAAGATTACCGACTATGCTCAAGAACTCTTAGACGATATCGATAAGCTTGAGGGCTGGCCAGAGCGCGTCCGCACCATGCAGCGCAACTGGATTGGTCGTTCTGAGGGTTTATCCATCACCTTTAAGCTTGAAAATTCCGACGAAACCGTTGAGGTCTATACCACCCGTCCAGATACCTTCATGGGCGTTACCTACATGGCAGTATCTGCCAACCACCCTGTAGCAAAGCGCGCTGCCGCTTCTAATCCAGAGCTTGCCGCTTTCTGCCAAGAGTGCTTAACTCACAAATTTGCAGAAGCTGATATTGCTACTATGGAAAAGAAAGGCATGCCAACTGGCATTAATGCCATTCATCCATTAACTGGTGGTTTAGTCCCTATCGTAGTCGCTAACTTCGTAATTATGGATTACGGTACTGGTGCTGTGATGGCCGTACCTGCTCATGATGAGCGCGACCACGAGTTTGCTACCAAGTACAATTTACCTATCAAGCAAGTTATTGCTCCATTAGATGGCTCTGAGATAGACGTAGTAAAGGAAGCCTATGTTGAGCATGGCAAGACCGTAAACTCTGGCGAGTTTGATGGCCTTGAGTTCCACGATGCTTGGGAGGCTATTGCCAAGAAGCTTGAGGGCATGGGTATTGCCAAGCGCACTGTAAACTTCCGCTTACGAGACTGGTGTATTTCCCGTCAGCGCTACTGGGGTGCTCCAATCCCAATGTTAACCGTAGAGGAGACTGGCGAGTTAGTTCCTGAGCTTGAGGAAAACTTACCTGTAGTATTACCAGAGAATGTCAAGATTGATGGCGTGAACAACCCATTAACCACTGACCCTGAGTGGTACAACACTACCTATATGGGCAAGAAGGCTCGTCGTGAGACCGATACTTTCGATACCTTCATGGAGTCCTCTTGGTACTATGCTCGTTACTGTTCTGCTCACTGCGATACAGGCATGGTAGATGACGAAGTTAACTACTGGTTACCTGTTGATCAATACATTGGTGGTATTGAGCACGCCGTAATGCACTTACTCTACTCCCGCTTCTTCCACAAGTTAATGCGTGATGCAGGCTTAGTGAAAGGCGACGAGCCGTTTAAGCGCTTATTATGCCAAGGCATGGTGTTGGCTGATGCTTTCTACTATGTCAAGGACGGTACCAAGGTTTGGGTAAGCCCATTAAAGGCCAAGGTAACTCGTGATGAGAAGGGCAATATTGTGGACGCTGTAGATGAGGAGGGCAATAAGCTCACTCACGCTGGCATGATCAAGATGTCCAAGTCCAAGAACAATGGTATTGACCCAGAGGACATGGTAAAGCTCTATGGTGCTGATACTGTGCGTTTATTCATGATGTTCGCCTCCCCTGCAGAGCTTACCTTAGAGTGGCGTCAGTCTGGCGTTGAGGGTGCCAAGCGCTTCTTATTAAAGCTCTGGAACCAAGTTCACGACTTAGTGGCCTCTGGTCCTTTTGTTGCTTTAGACAAGAGCAAGCTCGATGCCAAGGGCCGTAAGTTACGTCATGACTTACATGTCACTATCGAAAAGGTTACCGATGATATCGGCCGTCGCCAGACCTTCAACACCGCTATTGCAGCTATCATGGAGTTATTAAACGAAGTTGCTAAGTATGACGGTGATGACGAGACTGCCCGTGCTTTACGCTATGAAATCTACAATGCCGTAGTCGTAATGCTCTACCCTATCGTGCCTCACATGTGCTTCAAGCTCTACGAGTTATTAGGCAATACCGATGAGCTCGATGAGACTGCAACCTGGCCAAAGGCTGACCCAGAGGCCCTTAAGGCTGAGGACTTATTAATCGTAGTTCAAGTCAATGGTAAGGTTCGTGCCAAGATCACTGTTGATGCCAACTTAGGCGAAGATGAGATCAAGGCTGCAGCCTTAGCAGACGAGGCCGTAGTTAAGAATCTCGATGGCAAGGAGCCAAAGAAGGTTATCTACGTCAAGGGCCGCTTAGTTAGCATCGTAGTCTAATGTCCCTCTAGTGGCTGCATAGCTAATTGTGATGCCTAAGGCATATTACAAAACGCTCATAGTTTGAATACTATGGGCGTTTTTAATTTATTGGGCTTTGCTTTACAATATGAGCAACTTTTGTCTTTTATTCTTAGCTACAGGAGAGCAAATGTTATCCTTATTTTCCAAGAGCGCACTTAGTGTAGGTATGCTCTGTAGTGCGCTGATGCTCAGTTCATGCGGTTTCCATTTGCCTAACCAAGCTAAACTTGATAAGACAATGCCTGAGCTTAATGTCATTGGTGATTACCATCATCCTTTTTATAAAATGGTAGTCAATCGCTTAAAGGCCAATGGCGTTACTGTCTATGCTCAAAGCTCCGATTTCTATCCAGATCAAAAAAATAATATCTCCACTTTAATGATCCCTGAGCCTCAAGTCTCTGACAATGTAGTGTCAGTAAATTCCCGTGCTCAGAGTATTGAAAGTGCCATTATTGTCTCAGTGGCTGCTACCTTATCGGTACCAAATCACCGTCCGATTTTAATGCGCAACTCCACTACCCGTTCTATCTTAAATAAGCCAGGTCAGTCTCTAGCCTCAGATAATGAAAAGAGCGTGGTTGTAAGCGAGACCCAAGAGCAATTGGCCGATGCTTTAGTATTGCGTTTAGGCTACTTAGGCCGCTCCTCTGACCCAGATAGCGCCGCTCCTCAGCCAGGTGAGTTGATTTTAAGTGATGAAGAACAAATCAATTTACCACATGGAACTGCAGGTATGACCTTACTTGAGGCCTTGCAGGCTCAAGATCATTATGAAAGCTCCACTTCTCAAAGCATGACTTTAGAAGAGCTTAACAATGGCACACAAGTCTTACAAAAAGACTACGAGCTTCCTAAAGTTAAGGTGGAACGCTTACACAAAGCTCCAAATATTCGCTACTAAGCTAACTATTTTTGATGCGCTCTGGCGCTAATTTTTCACAAGGCAAAATAAGCATATGGCACCTGTTAGAACTAGCGCCCCGCTAAGCGATGTTTATATCTTGAGCTCCGATGAGCCTATGCTCAAATTTGAGCGCTCTAAAGAGCTCATTGCTAAAGCCCGCACCAAATTACCTAATGCTGAGTTCTTGCTCTATACCTTTAGCGAGCTCCAAGGTGCTGGCTCTGGTGGCCCTAATTTAAAAGACATTGAAGGCCAAATGAGCGATCCTGGCCTCTTTGGTGGCGATCGCATTATCAAGGTTATCTTAAAGGACTTTGATGAGTTGGCCATTGAACTATTTAAACTCATTGCAGCTAGCTATCGTCCTGGCCTCTTTATTATTGTAGAAATGCCACGCATTGCTTCTACCTACAATAAAGTCCCAGCTAAAGATCCAAACGAGCTCAAATATATTGCAAGTTTCCTACCTGGCTCCCGTGGCGAGCAGGCCTTAAAAGAGCAAGAGCAAGCTAGCAAGGGCAAAAAAACTAAAGCAAAACCTAAGCGCGCTAGCTCCCAAGAAACCCGTCGCAAAGATGCTTGTGGCTATTTAAAGGGCCTAGGTGCTAGCATTGAGTATTTTTACCCACCAGAGGGCGACCAGTTAAAGCGCTGGATCTTAGAGCATGCTCGTATTTATCACCTTTCTATTACTCCTGAGGCTTTGGAGTTTATCGCCACAGCTTGTGACAACAATTTATTGCTCATTGACCAATCCTTGCAGATGATGCAATTGGTGCGACAAGGCAGTGATAACAATGCCCCGCTAACCTTAGCTGAGGTCGATGCCTACTTTACTCAAGACTCGCGCTATACTGGCTTTGAGTTTCCTGTTGCTATCTTGATGGGTGAGTCTTTAAAGGCTTTAAATATCTTGTCGTCTTTTTGCTCAGGACAAAATCAAGGTCTCTCTCAGGCCCTCTCTTTCTTAATTGGCCGCCTTGATGAGAGCTTAAATGTAGTCTATAAGGGCAAGGCCATTAACTTAGGACGCGCCTCACAGCAAGAGCGCTTTGCCTTCTTTATGCAAAATAACATCAAGGTGCCATCGGCACAAAATGCCCACTTCAAGGCCATTTCCCAAATGCCACCTGAGATGCTTAAGTATTTAACACAAAACCTCGCCCAAGCAAGCCGTGCTTTTTCGCACTATGACCATGAGCAGGCCTATCTAGCCTTACAGCGCATGGCCTGCGTCCGCTACCCATCGAGCTATAACTTAAGCAATATCACCGAAAACTATTGCTAAGCCCCACAGAGAAGCTAAACAAGGAGCTAGTTAGCTGACATTAGTAAACCAAAGCAGGGCAATACATTAATTTTTCTTAAGGCAGGCTCTATTTATTAGAGCCCTGGGTGTGAAGTATGATCAAAATTGCTTATTTTGGGGGATCCTTTAACCCCGTTCATATAGGGCATCTTAAGAGTGCCAAATTTGTCTTAGATAATTTAGGCTTAGATGAGCTCTACTTTATGCCCAATGCTACCCCTCCGCACAAAGAAAGCGTGGCTTTAAGCTATGAGCAGCGCTGCCACTTGCTAGAGTGCGCCTTGCAAGATTGTCATCAAGAGCGCTTTAAACTCTCTTATTTAGAAAAAGATAGCTTGGTAAAGCATTACACTTACGAGACGCTAGAACGCCTCCATGAGCTTCATCCTGACGCAGAGCTTTTTTTTATCATTGGCATGGATTCTCTCATTAACTTTAAGACTTGGAAAAATTGGGAGCACTTGGTTGACAAGGCCCATATAGTGGTATTAAATCGCCCAGGTTATGATATCAAGACTTTAGATAGTGCTATTTACGAGCATATTGAAGCTACCCATAAAAAATACCAAGCGCACCAATGCCCTTATGACTTCATGATTTTAGATAGTCCACCTTATGACATTAGCTCTACACAATTGCGTGAAGCTTTGAGCAATCTCGATAGTAGCAACTGTGCTCAGCAAGATGCCTGTGAGCTCATCTTAATGCGCTCCTTAAGCCCACGCACCTTACAAGAGATCCAAAAGCTCCATCTCTTAGGCGCCTAACTATCTACCCTACTAGATCCCCTCGCGCGCAGCCAAAGAGCAAGCCCTTTATGGACAGGTCTTTATTAAAGAGCATGGCCCGCTTATGGCTTTGGTTGCTATAATGAAAATGAATAATTAAAAGATTTTTTCTAATTCAAGGATTGTTTCATGGCAGAAGAAAAGCAAGCAGAGGTACGTTTTAATAATGCTAGTGACTTTAATACTGGCTTAGCCTTGCTTATCAAAGACTATTGTGAACCTTATAATGCTTTACGCGACGCCTTAACTAATGTGCGCTTAGCAGGCACTGTCGATCGCGCCACCATGGGTCAAGATATCCCTCAGTGGCCTTATGAGACTTGCTTTGTGAGCATGGAGCCTGTAGTGGGCTTATATAACATGATGTATGAGCGCGGTGTCTTTGATAATATACCTGCCGATATGGAAGACTCCCAATTAATGGAATTTGTCCAAGCCCCATCTATTCTGGCAGGCTGCTTTGCTTGGGAGAAAGTACACTCCATTATCAATATTGCCAAGCACGACTTTGAGAACTCGCTATTAGATATCCCATCTGCCACCTTAGCTCAATTACCTCAATGGGCTGTATGTATTAATGGTGCTGACCTTGATTTAACTTGGGATGACAAAAAGGTCATAGGCGTTATTTTCTATCGCTATTTCTTTGCAGCCAGTCAAGAGCATCCAGGTAATAGCCTTGGCAATAATGAAGCTCCTGCTACTATCAACAATATCAATAGCTTGGTTATCTTTGCCGATGGCTCTATCGAATTAGGCCCCTTTATTAGCATGGAGTCTGACAAGAGCATCAATGAGCAAATTGATGCCATTGCTTGCATGATGAAAGAGCAATCTAATTTAGTAGAAGATAGTGGCAATAAAGATATCCCTGCTCTCATTGCCCAATCTAGTGAGCGCAGCCGTGCTATTTTCTCTTACTTAGTTTACTTCCTCCAACATCAAGGCTCCTTAAAGAATGGAAAGGGCGAGAGCACTAAACTCAAGGCTAATCCAGAGCCCAAGAAAGTCAAGCATGGCTATCGCATCTTCTCTGAGAGCAACAATATTGTGATGTTCTTAGACTAAAGAACTTATCTTAATAACGCTCTGCTTGAGACTAGGCTTAAGCGGGGCTTACTGATTACTTAAAAATTTTAGCTAGATGGCAGAGATCGTGAATAACAGCAACCAAGCTACGTACAACAGACCAGAACCCCCTGCGGTACAGCTTATGCCACGTGCACGACGTGTGGTGAGTGCTCCTCCTACCCCTAAGGCTCCTGATAATAGACCCAAGCTGACTTTAGAAAATATCACTACAGGCAAGCAATTACATCGCCCACATGCAGGTCCTAAACCTCTGTCTGCTAGAGAATTAAAAAAGCTCATCTACCATAGAGTTCCCCCTCAAGATAAGTGGATTGAGCCTTTATACCAACTCAAAAGAGTTAAGCTCGAACAGTTAAACGCCCGCCGTATCCGCAATACTATGCATCCTAATCTTAAGCTCATTGATAAGCAGCTTAAGAGCAAGGATAATGCTTTGCTCGGCCCTAATTTAGGCTCCATTTGGGGCTGTCGCGATAATAGGTGCTATAAATTAGCTCGCCACCTAAACTTAGGAGCTGATGACTATAATTTAGGCTCTTTAGGCACGCTGCGTGTAATTGGCAATACCTGGGTATATAACTACCACGCTAAGTGCCCTGAGCGTAACCCTTATTGGGCCTATAACTCCCAGCAAAAATTTGTCTCTGGAGCTCATGAATCTTATCTGGTTCAAGATATCGAGCGTTTGAAGGCCAAGCTGCGTGCTGAGCCTTCATATAATGCAGATGGCACTATACTGCCAGCCCCTGAATTTCAAGAGCGCCCCAACCGCCCCTTTGGCGGTTCGCTCTTGACCCGCGATATCGAAAAGGCCAAATACGACCCCTATCAGGTATATGAGCCTGTAGATACTCTCAACTTCTTGCACATCTCACGCTATAAGCAGGCGCTCCAACAAGAGCGTGAGCAAGAGCTTACCGATGCGCGCGAACTTAAAGCTGCCCAAGAGTATTTTACTTTTAAGCGTCCGACGGAAAACTCTCTTGCTAGCATCAACTATAAGGGCGTGAGCTTAGACAATGCAAGCTCAAGTAAGCACCAAGTCTTTGGCCGCCCGTGGACCAACAATCAATATAACTTTGATAATCGCTGCTTTGTTCTAGATAAAAATGGCATACCTTTAATGCCCTTAGATTTGGAGCAAGCACAATGTCTCATGCGCCAAAACTTGGGTAAGTTTTTAGAGCACGATGTACTGCAACTGTGTTTAGCTATTGATGATGCCCTACCTTGCATTGCGCATGGCCGTAGTTACTTAGAGCAATGCTTTGCCCTACCACTGCCACCTAATCAATTGTCTTTGGTAGCCAAAGTGGCAGAGTATGTCGACTTACAAGTATTTTTGAATAGTCACTTGCTCTTTGGTGATAGATATCAAATTCCAGCTACGCTTACTAATTACTCGCAGCGCTTGATTAAAGAAATCCCTAGTGCCCCAAAAGAGTTATATGAGTTCGACTTGACTCACAATAAGCATAAGTCACAAAACTGTAAAGTTGATGTCTATGCCTACAATATAGCAGCCAATATTCAACGGATGCGCAAACTCCTGCCTTTGAATAAAATTGAGATAGGAGTGCTTAACTTTAATTTTGAAAAATTAGTGCGCTAACTAACTAGGAGAATTTTGTATGTCTCAATACGATCCAAATTTTGTCTCAAGCTTAATTAGTGCCTGTGCCGATAAGCTTGAACAAATTAACGAATTTGATAGCTTAGCCGACGATATTACCAATCTTTATAAGCAACATACTAAGCTCCACTCTAAGCTCGTAAAGCCAAGCTCAGAGCCTAAGAGGGGTGAGCTCTCTAACCTATCCAAGGTTGATGATCAGCTCTCTAAGAGCACTAAAGCTAAGGATAAGGGATCTGAAAAAGAGCTTACAGGCGCAGCCCTTGAGGCCAATCGCGTCATTAGCGCTATCTTGGAACAATATAAAAATAAGACCACCAAGCAAAATACTAAGAACAAAAATAAGGCAAAAACCAAAGGCGCATCTGATCATACAGGTGCTTTAATTGAGTTAAATAATAGCGCAGGCGTGTATGCTGATTGCTTCCAATTTGTTCGCAGCTTCACACAGCTTGACGATGAGGCTATTTTTGAGCAAGTGCTCAACCCAGAGAGCTCTGATCATGATGCCTTGGTGGAAAATTTAGTTACCCTCTCTCAACTCTCAGGCGTAGCCTTAGAGCGTACTATCTTGCATGTCGGAGCTGAGACTGCCAAGTATTGTGACTTAAACTGCCTGCTCAATACCTGCGATACCTTGTCAGATAATTTACCACTCTCAAGCCTAGTATTTGACTTAAGTGCCTGCCCTGAGTGTGCCCCTATTCAAGGCTGTATTATCAATCGCTTAACTTACTTTAAACCAGGTAAGAGCACCATGCCTTTTAGCTCTGCACATAATGATGAGGCTATTTTTTTAGAGGAATTAGGCCTGTCCTTAAAGATTGATGATGTCTGGTATAGCTTAGGCTTAGCTGCCACCTTGGACAATGATCGCACCATTAGCGATTTAGTCCGTGAGCTAGGCTACTATGCTGTAGACTACTTAGAGCAACAAGAAGTCCCACCTTTAAGTGAGCGTGAGCAATTAGCCGAACCTAATTGGGATGAATCTGAGAGCATTATTGACCCTAAGCTCCAAGAGCAGGCTTTTGTAGTCGCTTTATATCATATGTTCAAATATGTAACCTATAGCTTAACTCACTTAGAGCTCTTAAAAGATAAGCAAGGCAAGGCCATTTACCAACTAGCACCTGAGACAGTAAAATTGCCCCAAGAGAGTGATGCGTTGCTTAAGGCTTTAGGCGAGCGCCTTGATAAGAGCAAGTTTAAGCACTTATATATTTAGAACTTGCAAAAACGTGCTTGCTAAGGTATAAGATATCGATTTTAGCTATAGATCACACTCTGAGACACAGAGTGGTGATTTTGGACATTGTTAATTTAGGAAGTATATTTCTTTGATTTGTGCAAAAGATTACAGCACTGCTGAGCTTTTTGAGCTAGTTAATGCCTCTTTAGACTCCTCCAAGGCCCATGATACCGTTAGCATTGACGTACATGAGCACTGCTCCATTACCGATATGATGGTCATTACCACTGGTACCTCCAACCGTCACGTCAGCGCTATGGCCGATCGCTTAGTTGAGTACTTAGCTAAGCACGATATACACGGTGTAGCTGTCAGCGGTGAGCAAGAGGGCAAGTGGGTAATTGTAGATGTGGGCTTAGTCATGGTGCACATCATGCAAGAGAGTGAGCGTCAGCGCTACCAGCTTGAAAACCTCTACAAGTGTATGGCCGCAGGTCTTACCGAAGACGAAGCCTAATTGCACGAGCCTAAACTCACCACACTAAGCATCCCTAGGTGGAAGTTTAGGCTGTGTAAGCTCCCTGCTCACCTTAAAAGAAGTGAATTTTTTGTTTGAGTTTTTTGTGGCATTATGAAATTTATCTTGCTTGCTGTAGGCACAAAGATGCCTGCTTGGGTTACTACGGGCTTTAATGAATATCAAAAGCGTATGCCCTCACATATGCAACTAGTATTACAGGAAATTGAGCCTGTAAGACGTGTGAGCAAAGCAACTTCAGATAAGGCCAAAGAAATTGAAGCCAAAGCTATTTTAGAAGCACTCCCTAAGCGTGCTCATATCGTAGCTTTAGATGAGCATGGTAAGCAATTTACCTCCATGGAGCTAGCAGATAAGATTCATGATTACCAGCAACTGGGCTCAGATGTCGTGATTATTATTGGAGGTCCAGAGGGACTCACCCAAGAAGTCTTAGCACGTGCTAATGAGACTATTTCCTTATCTAAGCTCACCATGCCTCATCCTTTAGTCAGAGTGGTAATTGCCGAAGCTCTTTATCGTGCTTATAGCATTGATGCTAATTTACCCTATCACCGCGCTTAAGCTTGCAGATAAGATATTTACCCCTAGATTAGCAAATCGCTAAAACTCCATTAGCAAAGTATCATATGCTCAATTGTGCTCTTGAACATAAAACTACAGCAGCTGAGGTATTGGCCCTGTGATTTAATGCTTTTAAGAGCAAGTGTTGACCCCCTCAGGTGTTTAGTTAGGTAGCCCTCGTGCTTTTTAAACAACGCAAGCCCAAAGAGCGTCTTATCTTCAAAAAGAAGGTGAAAAAACGCAAAGTAAAGACTCAAGGCGGCATTCAAGTTAAGAATGTTGAAAAAGAGCAAAGCATCTTTAGATTACGTATTTTCTTAGGCTGCATAGTAGTAGCCATCTGCTTTATCATCCTCTTTGCCAATCTTTACTATTTGCAAGTACTCTCTTATGAGGACTATCAGACCCGCTCTAATGTCAATCGCATTCGAGTGCTCCCTGTAGTGCCACAAAGAGGCATTATCTACGATCGTAACCACGTAGTACTGGCCGAAAACCGCCCTGTTTTCCACTTAGTTATCTTTCCTAATAAAGAGATCTCAACTTTAGAAACAGTCGAGCGCTTAAATGAGCTCATGAAGCTCGAGCTCACACCTGGCGATATTGAGCATATTCTAGCTTTATGTCGTACCCGTCAGCGCTTTAGCGGCGTGGAAATTGCCGATCTCTTAAGTGAAGAGCAAATTGCTATTTTCTCGGTCAATCGCCACAAATTTCCTAACGTTCAAATCTCCTCAGATTTGAAGCGCTACTATCCTTTTGCACATACTACTACCCATGCAATTGGCTATGTATCGCGTATTAATACCGATGATGTAGAAAAGCTCACCGAGCAAGGCAAGATTGATAATTACGAAGGTACCTCAGCCATTGGCAAATTAGGTATTGAGCGCTTTTATGAAAATGAGCTCCATGGCATTACGGGCTCTCGCGAAGTAGAGGTCAATAGCCATGGCCAGATTTTACGTACCTTAAAGTACAATCCACCTACTCACGGTCGTGATATCACTCTAACTTTAGATATTCGCCTCCAATACTATGCTCAGGAGCTACTAGGTGACATGAAAGGCGCCATTGTGGCCATCGAACCTGCCACTGGTGGTATTTTAGCTTTTTACTCTAATCCTTCTTATGACCCTAACTTGTTTGTCCGTGGCATTAGAAGCAAGGAGTACTCTGCTTTAATTAAAAATCCAGGCAAGCCTTTAATTAATCGTGTAACCCAAGGTGGTTATGCTCCTGCTTCTACCATTAAGCCCCTCTTATCTATCATGGGTTTAAATGAGGGATTAATTACCCCAACAAGCTCTTACTTTGGCGCGGCCTTCTTCTCCCTGCCTGGCTCAAGTCACCGTTTCCGTGATTGGAGATCATGGGGCCATGGCTGGCTAGATGTTTATCGAGCCATTGAGCTATCGGCTGATACTTACTTTTATGATTTAGCTTACCGTGCAGGTATTGATAAAATCCATGAGTATTTAGATATCTACGGCTTTGGGCGCGCCTCTGGCATCGATATTCACGAAGAGTCTTTGGGTATTAATCCATCGCCTGATTGGAAGTATCGTCGCTATAAGCAAGGCTGGCACATTGGTGACACTATTCCTATTGGTATTGGCCAAGGCTACTGGACTACCACTTTAATCCAGCTCACCAAGGCCCACGCCATGTTAGCTAACCATGGTCGCTTTGTAACTCCCCACCTAATGAAGGACGTAGTAGATCCAAAGACCATGAGCATTACTCATATCTTTGAAGATCCTGAACAAGGGCGTCGCTTAGAGGTCAAGGATAAGAGCTACTTTGATGTGGCTCGTGCTGGCATGTACTTAGTAGTCAATGGTCCTGAGGGTACTGGTCGTCGCGCCTTTACAGGCACTCCATATAAGGCCGCAGGCAAATCAGGCACAGCACAAATTGTGTCTATTAAGCAAGGCGAAAAATACAATGCCAATAACCTCAAGGCAGAGCACCGAGATAATGCCTTATTCGTAGCTTTTGCTCCTTATTATCGTCCACGTATTTTAGTGGGCATTATTTTGGAAAACGAAGGCGGTGGTTCCTCGGTAGGCGCTCCTGTGGTACGTAAGCTCATGGATAGATATTTTGAGCTCTATCCTGATGGTTATGAAGGCGAAAAACGCGTTAAGAACATTAAATTTGGTATGGGCGGCACTGTCGATCTGCGCTAAAGGTATTAAGTCATGTTAAAAATCGAGAAGAACTCACTAGAGATGTCCAATAAGGAGCAGTTTCAGCCCCTCTTGGCTCGCTATCACATCGACTTACCTTTAATGCTTGGCTTGCTCATGACTTTAGGTATGTCACTCTTTGTGCTCTATAGCGCCTCGGGCCAACACATTGAAATGCTAGAGCGTCAAATCGTGCGCACCAGCTTGGCTTTCTTGGCTATGATCTTTGTGGCCCAGATTCCGCCTAAGTACTTAGCTAAAAGTGCCATTTACGCCTACTTAGCCTGCTTAGCCTTCTTGCTCCTAGTAGAACTCTTTGGAGATATCTCCAAGGGCGCGCAGCGCTGGCTTAATATTGGCTTTATGCGCATTCAGCCTTCAGAGTTTTTAAAGCTCACCATGCCTTTGACCATTGCTGCTTTCTTATCTAAAGATAGCTTGCCTCCTCGCAATATCAATATTTTAATTGCCTTTATTTTATTGGCTCTTCCTACTTTCTTGATTATTTTGCAGCCTGATTTGGGTACTGCTATCTTGGTGGCCACCTCAGGTATTATTGCCATTTTCTTGGCTGGTCTGAGCTTTTGGTGGATTGGCATCGGTCTGCTCTTGGGTGCTACGGCTCTGCCGATTATGTGGAATTATGTGCTCCACGATTATCAAAAACAGCGTGTGTTAACCTTCTTAAACCCTGAGAGCGATCCTTTGGGTTCGGGCTATCACATCATCCAATCTAAGATTGCCATCGGTTCAGGTGGTATTTATGGCAAGGGCTGGCTACAAGGCTCTCAATCCCAGCTTGATTTCTTACCAGAACCTCACACTGACTTTATCTTTGCGGTTTTGGCTGAGGAGACAGGCTTAATTGGCTTCTTAATCTTAATGATGATCTATTTATTCATCATTACTCGATGCATTTATATCACTTTAAATGCGCGCAATAATTTCGACCGCATTTTAGCAGGTACCTACACCTTTACCTTGCCTTTTTACATTTTCATCAATATTGGCATGGTCAGTGGCATCTTACCTGTAGTGGGTGTTCCGCTGCCAATGGTATCCTATGGAGGCACCTCCATGATTATCTTAGCCATTACCTTTGGCATCATCATGTCGATCCACACCCACAAAAAACAAACCTACTTCTCCTAGCGCCCTCATCCTCTCTTTCGTAGATGCGCATACGCGCCAACCCAAGGGGCGCTGTTGCGCTCCTTGGGTGAAAATACACGGATCGTCAAGAAAATAATAATGAGCACAAAAAGAGAACCACGAGAGCAGGCTAAGCTTAGCTCTGAGACATTGCATGTTCGTACCATTAGACCTGAGGATATTGAGGCTGTACTTAAGCTCTACAACTACTATGTAGACAACAGCGCCATCACTTTTGCGACTGTCAAACCAAGCTTGGCAGAATTTACCTCTTTGGTCGAGCACACACTCGAGCACTATCCTTTCTTGGTAGCCGAACACCATGAGCATATTGTCGGCTATTGCTATGCCCATCGCTTGGGAGAGCGTGGTGCTTTTGAATTTTCAGTGGAACTTAGTATTTATGTCGACCACACCTGCCGCCACAGCGGAGTTGGCAAGGCTCTTTATACTGTGATGGAGCGCGAGCTCATGGACCAAGGGCTCTTAAATCTCTATGTGAGCATAGCCACCCCTATGGCAAGCGCTGATCCCTACCTAAGCTTTAATAGCTTAAAATTTCATGAGCATATGGGCTATCAGCTTGTAGGCACCATGGAGCGCTGTGGCTATAAGTTTGGCCGTTTCTATTCACTCACTTGGATGCAAAAGCTCCTCCCCATCACTACTCAAAAACTTAAGCTTATCGAAAAGAGAAAAACTTTTTTAACTGAAATCAAAAATGAGGGCGCTAATAATCTTATGACAGCGCCCGCCCCCAAGCGCCTACTACCTGCAAAAAAGCCGCGTATCATTAAATGAATAACCTAATAATGCTACAATATTGCCAAGCTTTAACCAGCAAGCTTTGTTAAGTTTCTTTTCTCTTTTAGTGCTATATAGGTGCTTGTCTTCCTTGAGCAAACCTATAGCTTAAGCTACAAGCCAGCACCCCTAGATATACAACATATTTATGCATTAAAGAGCACCAACCAGCGGAGGCTTAAGGCCATACTCCCTTAATCTTATGTGTGTGTAGGGAGCGCGCCAGAGTAATGAATTATGAATATATTAATGGCATTATCCCAGCTTGAGGTTACAGGAGCCGAGGTTTATGCAGTAACCATTGCAGATGAACTCATTGCTCGTGGCCATAAGGTTTTTATAGTCTCTGATACTTTAACCAAGCCTTGCAAAGCTACCTACATTCCGCTAGCTTTTAATAAGCGTTCTTATGTAGAACGTTTTGGCCATGTCAGAAAATTAATTCAAATCATTAAAGAGCACAATATTCAAGTCGTGCATGCTCACTCTCGTGCTTCTGCTTGGAGCTGTTCTATAGCCTGTAAGCTCACTTTAACCCCTTTTATTACTAGCACTCACGGCCGTCAGCCTGTGCATTTTACCCGCAAAATCAATAAGAGCTTTGGCTCGCGCAGTATTTGCGTGTGCGAAAATATTCGTGAGCAAATTACTAAAGAGTTAGGATATTCTTTAGAGCAAACTGAGCTCTATCGCAATCCTATTGATGCCTCGACCTTTGCTTTTGCTCTTAGTGAGCGCCAAGGCCAGAGTGCTGCAAGCTTTGATAAAATCAAAGTTGCTTTAGTAGGCCGTTTAAGTGGTCCTAAAGGTGATGTTGCCTATCAAGTTTTAAATCGCATCAAAGACCATCCTAATATTGAAATCGATATTATTGGCGGTCGTGATATTCCCAAACGCTTTAAATCTTTTCAAGAATACTCACACATCCATTTTGTAGGCTATGTTAATAATGTGCATGATTATATTGCCGCAAGCGATGTCGTTATTGGCGCTGGTCGTGCTGCCATTGAAGGTCTGCTCATGGGCCGACCTACCATTGCCATTGGTGAGGCCTTGTATGAGGGCTTGATAACTAAAGAGAATTTATCCACAGCCCTCGCCTCCAACTTGGGAGATATTAACAAGGTCAATGAAACTCATTTTTACTATGAGCGCCTCATTGAAGATATATACCATGCTCTAGAACAAAGCCCTCAAGAGCTTACTTGGCTCTCTGAGCGCGTTAAATATGAGTTTGATCCTAAACGCATTATTGATGCCATTGAGCACATCTATTCTCACGAGTATGTTTATACCAAGCACTATGAAATCCCTGTGATTATGTACCACCGTGTAGCCAGCTCTAAGGAGGAGCATGGCGTGCATGGTACCTATATCGATAAAGAGAAGTTTATTAAGCATTTAAAGTACTTAAAGAGCCGTGGCTATCAAACAGTAACTTTTGAGGACTTAGCCAACAACAAGTACAAAGAGCGCTTTAATCAGGGCAACAAGTGGGTCATTTTAACTTTTGATGATGGCTATGAGGATAATTACACCACCGCCTTCCCGCTCTTAAAGGAATATGGTTTTAAGGCTGTAATTTTCTTGCTCTCTGAGGCCAAGTACAATTCATGGGATGTCAATAATAAGAACAAGCCAGAAAAGCGCTTTGAGCTCATGAACGATGAGCAAATCAAGGAAATGATGGACTATGGTATTGAGTTTGGCATCCACACCAAGGATCACCCACACTTAAACCAGATTCCGCTTGAGGAGGCTCGTGCCCAAATTTTAGAGTCCAAGGCTACTTTAGAAGAGCGCTTTAAGCGCAAGTTCATTAGCTTTGCTTATCCTTATGGCGATTTAAACGAAGAGGTCAAGGCCATAGTCAAAGAGTCGGGCGTAAGCTTTGCCGTCTCTACCTTCTCAGGTGACTTAGTCTTTGATAGCGATTTAATGCAAATTCGCCGTATTGGTATCTTCCCTGGCAATTCTATGCTGACCTTTGTGCGCAAAGTCTCAGGGCACTATAACTTCATTAAATTGCGCCGTGAACAGCGCGAGCGCCAAAAAGCAGCAGCTAAGCAGTAGCTAGCCATCAAACAAGCCGTACTCTACGGCTTGTTGCTTGTAGGGGGCTAAGATAGCCTATCTTTAACCTAATATTGAAACCTTATAATGATAGGTCGACTGCTTAAAAAGCTGACAAAATTCGCAAAGTGCACTAGGTGATAAGCACTTAGTGTGCTATCTTTTGTGCTCTAGTATCCAACTGCCAGATAAGGCATGAGGAAAGTATTGATCTTTAAACATCGTGAGTGTCGAGTATTGATTATGGGATTTACCAAGTCTTTATCTAAAACAGCCCTCAGCTTGGGCATGGGTTTAAGCTTAGCGGTTTTCTCTTTAGGAGGCGTAGCTCATGGTGATAGTACTGAGCCAGATTTAAATCAGTTGGCTCGTTATGCATCAATTGATAGATCTTTACTTGATCAAGCTATTACCCAAGCTACCTATCAGCAAAAGATCATTGATGCCATGAATCGTCCTTATGAGGGCAAGCCTTGGCACATGTATCGTAAGCTCTTTATTACCGATAAGCGCATCAAAGGCGGTGTCGATTTTTACTTAAAGCACGAAGAGACCTTATTGAGCGCTCAACGTACCTTAGGTGTAGCCCCTGAGGTTATTTGTGCCATCATTGGTGTCGAGACTTTCTATGGTCAAAATATGGGCTCTTGGAAAGTCTTAGATGCTCTGTATACCTTAGGCTTCCACTATCCAAAGCGTTCTGAATATTTCTCTAAAGAGTTTGCCAATTACGTCAAGCTCGCAACACGCGAGGGCTGGGTCTTAACTGATACCTTAGGCTCTTATGCAGGCGCTATGGGTATGGGCCAATTCATGCCAAGTTCTTATTTAAACTTTGCTATCGATTTTGATAGCGATGGTTATGTTGATCTCTTTAAAAATAGCGTCGACGCCATTGGCTCTGTGGCCAATTACTTTAAGGGTCACGGCTGGATCTTAGGCGCTGGCGTCATCTATCCTGCTCACATAAAGGGTGTTAATGGCAAGCCAGTCTCTAAGGCTACTTTAGATCGTCTGATGAAAAAAGAATGGAAGCTCACTCCTAAAGAGCTTACTGAGGCTGGCATTTCTACCAAGGTAGTCTTAAGCAACGATCAAAATGTCCGTCTTTACTCCTTTGAGCTTGCCGATGGCTCTTTTGAGTATCAGGTGGGCTTAAATAACTTTAATACCATCACCCGTTATAACAAGAGCCCTTTGTATGCTCGTGCTGTCTATGAGCTCTCTGAGGCCATTGCCGCAGGCTATCAAGAAGCCAAGCTCTTAAAGGGCGAGTTTGTAGCCAATGATGGTAAAAATCCATAACTCAGATCCTTGACTTATGCTGATTCACGCCTACTTGCTAAAGCAAGTAGGCTTAATACTTGTCTTATGGGGGTGCTTGTGTCTGACTTGCAAAGGCAAGTAAGACTAGTCCTAGTAGGAATTATTCTGTTTAGTTGTTATTACTTCCGCCACCACCACAAAAAAATCATGAAATTGAATAAATTAAAGCTCTCAGGAGCCTGTTTAGCCTTGTTATTAGTATGCTCTACTGTAGTTATTAATGGCTGTGAGAGCACCGCTGATGTCGTGACTAAAACTCATGGCTCTAAAGCTGGAGATGGCTATACTTATGGTACTGGCCCTAACAAAACCCGACCTTACCCACAAACCGAAAAAGTTGTGATTAAAGGCGTGAGGGGAGCCACTCCAAAGTACGAGCCAATCTCACGTGGTGGTAACAAAGACTATACAGTATTAGGTCAAAACTATATTGTATGGACAGGTTGTAATTCCTATCAAGAAGTAGGCACAGCCTCTTGGTATGGTCCTGGCTTTCATGGCAATAAGACTTCCAATGGTGAGCTCTATAATCAAAAGGGCTTTACTGCGGCGCACAAGAATTTACCCCTACCTTCTTATATCAAAGTCTCCAATTTGGAAAATGGCAAGACGGTAATTGTGCGTGTTAATGACCGTGGTCCTTTCCATGGCAGCCGTATTATTGACCTCTCTGAGGGCGCGGCCCGTGCCATTGATATGACCAAAAAAGGCACAGCTAAAGTTAAACTAGAACTTATTGATATTCGCGGCGGTAATATCTCCGATAAGACTCAAAGCTCTAATATCGGCACCCAAATTTTTAATGGCGTAGTCGATAAGGTTATTAGCCAAAAGACCCAAAACAATTTGCAAAATATTGGCGAGTATATAAGCGAAGTTAAAAATAATGGCAAAGCCAGCTCTGCTACCACCTCCGCTGCTATTGGCGCAGGTTTAGCTATTGCAGGGCAGTTAATTAACTCAGCTGACTTACGTTCTAATAACTCAAGTGTAACTAAAACTGTCACTACCACTACTACTAATCAGCAAGGCCAAATCATTGATGTCGAGGAGCAAATTGATACTATCAATTACGCTATCCCGCCACAAATTGTAGAAAATAACTACACCATTGAGTATGCCAATCCTGTAGCTACCCCTACCTATAATGCTAGCTATGTACAAGTATTTAGCTCCTCTACAGCCCAAAGAGCAGCCGTACAACGCGATCGCTTACAAAAGCACACTCCGCTGCCTGTTGTGATCATGCCAGAGGATGGTCTTTATCGCGTACGCGTAGGACCTTTAAATGAAGATGATCTCAATACTACTTTAGAATATATGAAGCAATTAGGGCATCCTGACGCCTTTATTAAGCGTCTTTAGTACAGAATTTAATTTTTTTGGAGAAAGAGACACAAATGTTATTGCAATCAAGCTCTAACTTAAAGCGCTGGTGCTTTGCTATGGCCTTATTAAGCGCCACTTTAGCTCTCCCAAGTGCAGTTAATGCTGAAAACATTCCAGATCCTTTTGCCGCAGTGCGTGCCCAACAAGCAGCTAACCCTAATGGCGCTCCTGGCCCTACTGCAATTAATAATGTCAATGCTCCTGCTGCCCCTATTATCATTCCCGAGGCTCCAAGCTTTAATGCCGAATCGTGGGTCTTAATGGACTATGCTACAGGCCAAGTTTTATTTGAGCATGATCAACACAAGCGTATTTGGCCAGCATCTTTAACCAAGATGATGACCTCTTATGTGATTGGTATGGAAATTAAGGCTGGTCGTTTAGACCCTGAGAGCTATGTCACCATTCCTCAAAGCGCTTGGGCGGCTTTAGATAAATTCTCTGACTCCTCCAAGATGTTTATTGAGGTTGGCAAGAAAGTTAAAGTCAGTGACTTAAATAAGGGCATTGTCATTCAATCAGGTAATGATGCTTGTGTAGCTTTAGCTGTAGTCTTAGCTGGCTCTGAAGAGGGCTTTGTCTCAGTTATGAACACCTATGCCCGTCAATTAGGCCTCACTAATACCAACTTCTCTAATGTACATGGTTTATTTGATGAGCAAAACTACTCTACTGCCTATGATATGGCCCTCTTAGGTCGCGCCTTAATTCGTGACTTGCCAGAAGAGTACAAACTCTATAGCCAAAAAGAATTTACCTTCAATGGTATTAAGCAAGTCAATCGCAACCGCCTCTTATGGGATAATACCATTAATGTCGATGGTATTAAGACAGGTCACTTAGGTGCAGTAGGTTATAACCTAGTATCCTCTTCAGTTCAAGGCAATATGCGCTTAATTGGTACTATTATTGGTGCCAAGAGCGAGTCTGATCGCTCTGCTTTCTCCAAGCAAATGCTCACCTACGGCTTCCGTTATTTTGAGTCTTATGAGCCATTTACCACAGGCAAGACCTTACTTACCCGTGAGGTGCGCATGGGCGATAGCGATATTGTAAACTTAGCTGTAAATACCCCTGTTAGCTTAATGATCCCTCGTGGTGCCCAACAGAGCATTAAGATTAGCTATGCTTTAAACCAAGCTACCTTTGTAGCTCCAATTAATGTTGGCGATCAATTAGGTGTAATTGAATTTAAGCTCAACGATAAGGTATTAGCCAAATACCCATTAGTAGCCACCAATGCTATTGCCGAAGGCGGCTTCTTCTCTAGAATGTGGGATAAGATCTTAATGGCCATTGGTAGCTAAAACAAAAAAAGCTCGCTTAGGCCCTAACATGCCCCTGAGTTCTTGCTAGAATTACAGGGGCTTTATCTATGTTATTTTATGGACAACTAATAAAATGGCTTTGCAATATAAGTTTAAAGAGCTCTTAGAGTTTCCCTGCGACCAGCACTTACGTATTATCGTCATTAATGACGAAAGCGAACCGCAGCGCTTAGTCAATCATGTAAATAAGCTTATTCCTGAGGGCACCGATATTGACAGTATCTTAGATTCCCGTCAATCTGCCAATGGCAAGTATATCTCCTATACCTTGCGCGTGCGTTTTGCAAGCGCCGAGCAAATGGAAATGCTCTACGATAAGCTTCCTAAGTTCGACTTCGTCAAGCACTTACTCTAATCAAAAGACCCTCTTAGTGCGCAGCAGCGTAGCGTCTAAGTGCTACTATCAGTGCACGTACTCATGCTGCGCGCCGCGTACTTAAACACCTTATAGGGACTGGTTGCCCCTTTCTATTTCACTAATATTGCACAAGGATTGAATATGGCACCTAAGAAAGGAAATTCACGAGATTCCAACAATGGCTTTGATCGCGAATTTGGCAACTTTTTTAGTGCCTTATGTTATTTGTTGGTCTTAAGCATCTTGTGCTTTTCGATCTTTATCGTCCTCTCCCTCTTTAGAATCTCCAGCCATGCTTTTAATACCTACGATTCACTCAATGAAGTACCCTATAACGAGGTAGGCTTGCTCTTAGGGACCTCTTCTTTGATGTCTGATGGCAATAGCAATCCTTTCTTTATGAATCGTATTCGCGCTGCAGCCCTGCTCTTTAATAAGGGCAAGATCGACTATATCTTAGTCTCAGGAGATAACCGCCATGCCTCATATAATGAACCTCGTCAAATGACCTTGGCCTTAATCAAGGCAGGCGTACCCAAAGATCGTATTGTCGCAGATTATGCAGGCTTTTCGACTTTAGACTCTGTAGCTCGAGCCTCCAAAGTCTTTATGCTCAAGAATGTAACCATCATCTCCCAAGAGTTCCAAAATGAGCGCGCCTTGTTTATAGCTAAAAACGAAGGCATGGAAGCAGTAGGCTTTAATGCAGCCGATCCTAGCTCTAAGATCTCTCACTATATTGTCTATGTGCGCGAGTTCTTTGCCCGTATCAAATGTGTCTTTGATGTGTACTTCTTTAATACCCAACCTACCTTCTTAGGCGAGCCTATCCAAATTGGTAGTAGCCCTATGCCTAAAGAGCCTAGCAATATGCCTAAGCATGCTACCTCGAAGCCTAAACTGCCAACCATGTCTGCCTATGCACTCAAGCATGGCATCAAAGCTGCCACCACCAAACCTAAGGCCCAAACAGATGCTGCTGCCTTCTTAAAGCAAAAACGCCTCGCTCAGCAGCAATTTGAAGACAAGGTCAAACAAGACCAAGCTCAAGAAGCTACTGTTGCTCCTTAAACTAAAAGCCTCAACCTCCCTACATAAGGAAAGTTGAGACTTTGGTAATGATGGCGATATGCACGCTCCTTTGCCTTAGCATTTAGTCCTTGTGGGCCTGTGCTACTATGGGGGTGTAGTCGATAATCGGCTTATATTCAGGACCACGCTCGTTGACTATATGGTCATAAGGGACACGGCGATGGTAAAAGTCATCTATATAGTGCTCATTAACCTTATTGCAATTGATATAAGCATCAGCAAAATAGCGCTCATCAGGAATGGTCTTAAAGATACGCAAAAACCACATATATTGTTCTTTATGCTGGCTAATACCTGCCTCAAAGGCTGCACTGACCTTATTTAAATAAGTATTATCATCCTCAGAGGTGCCCTGATCTGCAATATGAGTAAACTCAAGCTCATAGTTAGCGGTGATGACATTATAGGAAGTATTGAGCACTAAAACTTGAGCCTTGGTGAGCTTGGCAAGCTTTGGTAGCGAGCCTACCATAGCTTTAGGAGTACCAAAGAAATTCACAAAGGTCGAGGTGTTTTCAGGTCCTAAATCCTCATCGCATAAGAAATAGCAATGACGGCCACTCTTAAGCGCCCTGATAATGGATCTAAAGCCTGCTGCACGGGTATGAATAGTACCGCCAAAGATAATACGCTGCTTATTTAAAAACCAGTTATAGACAGGATTTTTTTGGTCATTAACCACGGCAAACATAGGCAGGCCATGGCAGGACAGATACAAGCCGCAACGATCTAAAGCAAAAGTATGGGGCACACAAAAGATAATCGGACGCTCTTGCGCTAAAGCCTTATCTAAGAGCTCTTGATTTTTCACTACCCAGCGACGTTTGAGCATAAAAGTAGGTAAGAACACGCCCTCACCATAGGAAAAAGCTGAGATAATGGCATGCATGAGCATCTTGCGATATAACTCATTAATCTCTTGCTCACTTTTGCCATAAAAAGCAGTATTGAGGCTTGCCATGGAAACTTGCTTAAAGCGTACATTGAACTTGCTCAAAGGAAAAGACAGCACATAGGCTAGAGCGTCACGTACGCGATTTGGCAGATAGGAACATATTGCCAAGACACCCAAGGAGGCCCAAGAGAGCCAATACTTGGGGCCTAAAAGCTGACGCCAAGCTTGTGGATCATAGCCTGCATTATCAATCTGATCTTTGTTATTACTCATGCGACCCTATCTTCCTACTCTAATTATTTGTTTAAATTATAGCACAGAGCCCCCCTTAGCCTTTACAGACCTTGATGGCACGCCAATCCTTGAATCAGCAGCGCGCAAAGCGCTTGGCGCTATAAAAAACAAGGCCCTAAATTCGCAGAATCTAGGGCCTTGTAGGGAGCCTTGTCGAGTAAGGCTTCAATCATTGATGATATTTTAAATGACGCTTAGAGAATCTTGTTTAAAAACTCTTGAGTACGGCGCTCCTTTGGATGCTCGAAAACTTCCTCTGGGGCTCCCATCTCTAAGATCTTGCCACCATCAACGAAGATCACGCGATCGGCTACCTCACGGGCAAAGCCCATTTCGTGAGTTACGACCATCATGGTCATACCAGATTCAGCCAAGCGCTTCATTACCTCTAATACTTCCTTCACCATTTCTGGGTCTAAAGCAGAGGTTGGCTCATCGAATAACATAATCTTTGGCTGCATAGCTAAAGCACGGGCAATAGCCACACGCTGCTGCTGACCACCAGAGAGCTGGGATGGGAAAGAAGCAGCTTTATCCTTAAGGCCTACACGATCTAAGAGCTCTAAAGCAATAGCTTCAGCTTCCTCTTTAGACTTACCACGCACCTGGATTGGAGCTAAGGTAATATTATCGAGCACGCTCTTGTGAGGGAATAAATTGAAGTGCTGGAACACCATACCTACTTCGGCACGTACGGTATTGATATCTACCTTACGGGTAATATCCTGACCGTCAATAGTGATCATGCCGTCAGTTGGTACTTCTAAATAGTTAACGCAACGTAATAAGGTACTCTTACCAGATCCAGATGGGCCGATAACTACCACTACTTCGCTTTTAGCAACGTCGAGATCGATACCTTTTAAGATCTCATTCTTTCCATAAGTCTTGTGCAAATTACGAATTTTAATCATGGCACTCATGGGTAAATATCCTCTCTCTTACTTAAAGCGCTTTTCTAAGTAAGCAACAAAGCGGGTAATAGTTAAGGTCATGATTAAGTAGATAATTGCTACTGCTGACCAGATCTCAAGAGAGCCATAGGTAGAGGCGATGACCAACTGGCCCTTACGGGTGAGCTCTTCAAAGCCGATTACGGAGACCAAGGAGGAATCCTTTAACATGGCGATAAACTCATTACCTAATTGAGGAATGGTGCGGCGGAAAGCTTGAGGAATGATGATATAGCGCATGGTTTGAGTCCATGACATACCTAAGCTACGACCAGCCTCCATTTGGCCCTTATCAATAGACTGAATGCCTGCACGGAAGATCTCAGCTACATAAGCACCTGAGTTAATCGAGCAAGCTGCTACAGCAGCAACAAAAGGCTCAATGCGGGTTCCAAAGATAATTGGAAGGGCAAAGTAGATAATGAAGATCTGAACTAATAATGGAGTGCCACGGATAAAGTCTACGTAGATCTTAGCTGGGATACGTATCCAAGGATAGCGAGCTAACTCAGCAATACCTACAAATAAACCAATACAGGTACCAATAAACACTGACATGGCAGTGATCTGAATGGTAACTAAGGCACCAATACCTAATAGCGGCAAGCTATCAATGATTAAACTAAAGTCAAATGGTATCGACATGTTTTAATAAACTCTTAAAACTGTTGACCAATGCACCCAAGGCAACACCTAACGGGGGAACCTGGGCACGTTCTCAATAATTAAGGCAGCAATGAATTGCTGCCCCCTTATATTAAAACTATGACGTAATCAGCTTGCATAAAAAAGCTTTTTTAAGACGTCACAGTTTAAGCTATGCTCGCACTCACCTTAAATTATTCTTGAGTTGGGGTGAGCTTGAACCACTTCTGATAGATAGCATCGTAAGTGCCGTTTTCACGTACTTTCTTTAAGCCATCATTTAACTTTTGGAGTAAATCGCTGTTTCTCTTATTTACAGCAATACCATACTTCTCAGCAGTTAAGATCTCGTTGATCTCAGTTACGCCATCAGAGGCGGTTTGAGCTAAGAAATAAAGATTAATTGGACGATCATTAACTACGCCCTCACAGCCCTTGGCCTTTAACTCCATAAAGGCTTCTGGTTCGGTGTTGAAGGCCTTAACCTTACCTGGAGATAAAGTCTCGGCAGTCATAGCACCAGTAGTGCCGATCTGAGCACATAAGGACTGGCCTTTGAGGCTATCAACCTTTGGATACTTTTGAGCATTCTCTTGTAAGATTAATACGCTCAAGCCAGAGGTGTAGTAAGGGTCAGAGAAAGCTACACGCTTAGCACGCTCTGGGGTAATGGACATGGCGGCAATAATGCTGTCGATCTGAGAGGTCATTAAGGCTGGAATTAAGCCATCAAATGGCATATTTAAAACCTCAACGTTATCAAAGCCAGCTTCCTTACCTACAGCCTTGATTAACTCGACGTCAAAGCCAGTTAAGCTACCATCTTCTGCTGCAAACTCAAATGGAGCGTAAGTAGCCTCAGTACCCACACGCAAGGTCTCAGCATAAGCAAAAGAGGAGCTCATACAAGTAAGAGCAGTTGCGCAAGCTAAAGTCTTGAGTGCACTACCAAATTTGAAAGACATAGTTATTTTTCTCCTTACTAAAAGGATACTGATACTGAAAGATGAGCCTATCTATGGTCTTTAATTTAAGCGCACGCGCTTGACCTAGCAGTACCAGACCGATAGCGAAAATCATTCAAAATGAATGCCTGATTTTCTCGCATAGCATGAGCTTGTAAAGCAAAGCTCTCTACGAGTTAGTAGGATTGTACCTAATTAGCTCTTAGCTACCAAAACTGCACCAAGATAAAGCACAGCATAAAGAACATTATTTTACTACAAAAGTAGTCAATATTGTGAGCTAAAGCATATTTTTCCTACCACAAAAGCAAGGCCATCACCTTATGAGGAGTGAGGTTTTCACTCTTGCAAAAAACGGCCTAGGTGCTCTAAAAGCACAGGGATGAGCCATTAAAAATCATTACTTAGTGGCAGCAAACCACTTATCGTAAATTTGCTGATAAGTACCCTTTTCCTTTAGGGCACTTAAAGCTTGATTTACCTTATCTAAGAGCTCTTGATTGTTCTTTGGTACGACCATAGCCATATCCTCAGCATCCATAAGCTCATTGAGCTCTACAAAGTCACCTGCACCCTTGGAATTGGCCATAAAGTATAAATTAACAGGACGATCGTTTAATACAGCCTCGCAGCCTCCAGATTTAAGTTCTAAGTAAGCAGCATAGGCATCATTAAAGGTAGTAACTTTATCAGGGGAGAAAGTCTGAGCCTTCATGGCAGATACCGAGCCTAATTGAGCACATAAGCGCTGGCCTTTTAAAGACTCAACTGAAGTGTACTTAGACTCATCAACTTTGCGCAGTACAAAGGTAAGACCTGAGCGATAGTAAGGAGAGGAGAAATTAATGCGCTTTTTGCGCTCCTCTGTGATAGTAAAGGAGGCTACGGCCATATCTACTTGCGAGGTTAACATGGCAGGGATTAAGCCATCAAAAGGCATTTGCACCCACTCAATTTGTGCGCCCATTTCTTTAGCTACGGCTTCAGCTAAATCAATATCAAAACCCACTAATTTGCCAGTAGCATCAGTAAACTCAAAAGGAGCATAAGAAGACTCTGTTCCTACTCGCAATACCTGATCCTCAGCTAAAGCATGAGGAACCATTAGCATGGAAGCTAAGGCAAAAGCACCAGAACACCAAGCGGCCTTAAAATTAAAAGCAGCCATAATCTCTACTCCTAGTTTTCTTTCAATACAGCTACAAAACCGATGTAGTAGATTGCCAGCCTATATGAGGGCTAAAGTCCTACATTAAGGTACTGAGTTTAGATGGACCTCAAAAGAATGAATATAGGCTGACCCAACAATTCTACTAGTGAGTACATCTTAATCACTAAAACTCAGAGTAAAGCACTTTGCACCAACATTAAACTACAATGCACTTGCGCTATTTATTTTGGTGCAATCCATCCCTATCCTTATGCTTTGGCCCTATGCTTAATAGCATGAGAAAGATTGATGTTTAACAATATGAACTCTGCATAGCTAATTTATGGGCTCTTTATGAGAAAAAATTGCAGCAAGGCTCAAGATTTAATTTTTAATAAAAGCAAGCAGCTTGCTCCAAAATAGCGCTAAAGATCACAGCAATCGAAAGAAACTTAGCTATTACTATTCTCATAGGCGCATTGGTGCGCTATGCTTTAATTAAATATTTTTTGTTCCAGAACTTCTTTCTGGTTCTATGGAAGTGGAGTCGAGTTGTGGCTAGAAGCAACATTATTTTTGACTTTGGTGGTGTCTTATTAGACTGGAACCCTCGCTATCTTTATCGTGACTATTTCAATGACGACGCTAAGATGGAGCAATTCTTAGATGAGGTCTGCACTGGCGAGTGGAATGCACAAATGGATGCAGGTAAGCCTTTTGCCCAGGGTGTACAAGAGCTTAGCGCTAAGTTCCCTCAATGGGCTAAAGAGATTGAGATGTACCACACTCAATGGTCAAAGATGCTCAAGAGCGAACATGCTGATGGCGTTGGTCTGTTAAAGAAAATTTTAGCTGACGGTCGCTTCAAGGCCTTTGGTTTAACCAATTGGTCAGCCGAAACCTTCCCATATGCCTTCTCCCAATATCGCTTCTTAGACGACTTTGAGGGTATTGTGGTATCAGGCGAAGAGCACATGAACAAGCCTGATAAGCGCATTTACTATACTTTATTAGAGCGCTATCACTTAAAGGCTAGCACCTGTGTCTTTATTGATGATAATCCAGATAATATCGCCATGGCTAACAAGGTTGGTATTAAGGGCATCTTATGGCAGCACAATCCAGATGAAGTGTTTGCTCAAATCTTAGAAGCCTTAAACGAGCCAGATAATGAGGACGATGAAGTTCCTCACAATCACGAGTACAACTAAGTCTTGGATTTTTTAAGGTTTTAAGATCAAAAAAAGCGGCACTATGGCCGCTTTTTTGGTTCAAATAGAGTTTGTTGGAAAAGGAAGGCGAAATTTACTTGCTTGTTAGCA
>Tim_p2__coassemble_196_pt1 | contig 38105 bp, 25 predicted proteins | sample Tim_p2__metabat2_low_PE_020 | metagenome-assembled genome bin Tim_p2 | reverse complement strand
ATTAGGAGATGTGACTCTCCTAAAAGACAAAAAGCTAGGACTATGGCTATAGTCCTAGCTTAGAGTAGTTCTAGTTTGCATGGAAGGCAAGCAAACTAGTGTGTTTTACATCAGTGGATCAGAGTGACTAAGATTAAATCTTACTTCTTGCCTTGCTTTTGTAAGAAAGCAACACCTAAATCAGGGAAGTCGGTGAAGAGGCCGTCAGCGTCTGCGTCAATTAAGATAGCCTTGAAGAGCTCGTCTACGTTGTTGCAGTAAGCTGGTAACTTATCAGCACGTACTGTGTATGGGTGAACAACCATGCCATTGGCGTGAGCATTCTTCACGAAATCGTTAACTACGATAGAACCCTTTTGAGTCTTCTTTAAGTCAAAGAGCATCTCGTAGGTTGGGCCTAAGCCAGTGGCGTACTGGGAAACTTCCTTGAAGTTCTTTGGATCAAGTAAGTAATCGAAGTCAAATGGAACCCACTTGCCGTCCTTGAGCTCATAGGTTTCATTCCAGTCGGTATAGCCTAAGAGCATAACAGTCTTTAAGTCCATGCCCATCTTTGGCATTAACTCGGTCTTAACGTACTTAAGATCTGGGTAGTCGAAGGTCTGGAAGATGACATTGGAGTCCTTGGAGGTGTAACCGTACTTCTTTAATACCTCTAAGGTAGCCTTGGAAATGTCCTTACCCTCTTGCTTGTGGAACCAAGGAGCCTTGGTCTCTACATAAATACCAATGTCCTTGCCCATGGTCTTGTTGAGGCCCTGGATGAACTCGATTTCCTCTTCTAAGGTGTGAATCTTGAAGACAGAGGTAAACATTGGGAAGCGATCCTTGTAGCCTTGGACACGCTTGCCATTTTCAATATTAAAGCCTTCGGTGAAGTTTAAGGTCTTGATCTCATCTAAGGTAAAATCGATGACATAGTAACGACCATCTTTACGAGCACGCTTTGGGAACTTGTCAGCTACGTCAGTAACACGATCTAAGTAGTGATCGTGAACTACTACTAAGCGATTGTCCTTGGTCATAGCCAAGTCTTGCTCTAAGTAGGCTACACCCATATTGTAGGCTAAAGCCTTGGACTCTAAGGTGTGCTCAGGTAAGTAAGCAGAGGCGCCACGGTGAGCAACAATTAACTTGTCTTGCACAGCAGCATAAGAGCTATTTAACATAGCAGTGGCACCGAAAACAGTAGCAGCCATTACAGCGGCGGATAAGGCACTTTTAACAAAACGCATACTATCAACAACCCTAATAGGTGGAGTGAAACAAACTCACTAAAGAAAAATTAATTGCCCTACATCCCTTTTAATATCAGCAACAACAAACTACGTAAGCCTCACCGCTCAAAAAGCAGTACTAACTTAGTACACAAAAAATTTAAAAAAGGGAAATAAGCCAACATAAAATTAACTAAGGACAATAGCTTCTTTCATGTTTGACTTCAGCAAATCCAGATTTAGCAATTTATTCTGGACTTTGGCAAAAAATTCTTATTTAGATTAGCAAAGTGAAAACAAAGAAACAGTATACCTAAGCTGCTCATAGGGGCAGCTAAAGGCTTGAGAATGAGTAATCTCAAAGTGAGAACAATTGTAGATAGACCAAATCAAAACAACATCAAAACAAAGTTAAAAGCTTGTGCTCGATCACATTTCAAGCAAAAACATGTAGCTAAGTGAGGTTATTTCACTGGGATATTTTTTATATATATGACGTATAAAGCTGATAGATATGGCAAAAATAGCTTGTATGACAGCAATTATCGCTTTTTATTAAAAATATGATAAAGGCTATTTTTGAAAACGTTTTGCCACATGGCAAATTTGCCATAGGCACAAAGCACACCATAAGGTATTATCATATTTAGAGCATATGTATAGCTCTTAAAAGGCACGGAACTAAGTAAGAAAGATTGTGCTACGCGCACAAAATGGCAAAAGCCAACCTATCTCTCAAAATTGGCCCTCATTAATAGAAAAACATCAATCTAAAGGCTAAACAAGAGCGCTTTTTGCCCCTGATAGCAATATGAGTACTTGCTAAGGTTTTGCAAATTAAAATCACAGAGCTTGGAGCCTCTTATTTTTTAGCTAAGCCCTGATTTAAAGTGTGGAACGCTTTAGTGACTATGAGCTGACAAAGATTGGTAGCCTAGCTCCATAGTATGCAAAGAGGCCATATGGTCTTGGAGTATTATCTCCAGCTCTTGGTTCACACTATGCTCACAGGAGGCAACAGCCTGATGCCACTTTAAGGCAGGCACATCACTGTTATGCTCTAAATCAGGATATTGTGACAATAAAGTCAGGGCCATTAAGTCATGCTCGAGGCGGGCAAAGTTATCTTTATGAGAAGCGACTAAATAATCAAAGTCGACAGGCATGATAGCAAAGATCTTTTCTACGGAACGTAATTTGGAGCAGTGAGCATAATTGCGAGTTGCATTAATCAGCTGCTTAGAGCATGCCATGAGCATGGCACTTTTAGAGCTTAGGTTTTGTAATTCATCAATTAGGAAAGTCGCTAATTCGCTTTCAGAGCGGTTTACATCGTCACTTTTGGTATAGCGCTTAAAGTAATGCTCAATGAGCTCATCATATTGACTTGCATTACAAGGGCACTCTTGTAAAGTCAGCTCACTTACTGACATGTCCTCTAAGCTATAAGAACTACAGCCTAAAGCTGCGGCTAATAAGTCTAATTGCTCAGAGCTTTTAACTAGGCGCTCTGGAACCTTGGAGCTACTACTCATGCCCGAGGCCAACGCACTTAAGGACATGCCTTGCAAAGTGCGCTCTTTCCTCCCCTTATGAGACTTAGGCGCTGTACTTAAGTTCTCTTGCTCTATAGCTACTACGGGCGTGGGATAGGCAGATACTCCGTTATTGACACTAGAGGCTAAGGCTCTTGGATGACCCTCATAGCGATCCATCCAAGCAGATAGATCATTACACTCAAAAGAGGAGTAAGCCAACCAATTTTTAAACTTGGTTTTGCCTGAATTTTGTTTGTTGTGTCTTAGATATTGACTAGGATCTAGAGCGTGGCAAGCAGCGCGATTTAAATCACTCTCATAATCGATAAGCACAGAATCTTGATGCTGGGACTCAAGCTCATGGCAAGTTTGCACTAAAGAGCACTCTTGATTTAGAGCACTCCAGGAGCTAATGCATGCAATTAAGCTAGGGATGAGCTTATTGTGAATGGCGTAAGCCTTGGTTTCATCGCCTTTGCCTAAGGAAATTTGTGAGAGCTTCTTTTGAACAATTTCAGCTACAGTACAACTAGCTTTAGAGTAAGCACGGATCTTAACTCTCTCTCCATTTTGCATGATTGAAATACTCCAGATATTTGTCTTTTTAAAGAGTTTTAGGGCATAGAACAAATAGCCCCAAGGTGCAAGCACCTAAGCTTCAAGAGTATCTAGGAAGCACAACTAGCTCCTTGAGGCATAAGATTAAGCATCAAAAGCATGGAATTAAAAAGATGCTTATCAATAAAACTACTGACAGGGGCCGTAATAGGAGAAATCTAACTCAAAGAAAAGCTAAACTTGGCTAAGTAGGCTGAAGCCAGAAAAATAAATAGGATATGAACACACCCCTAGTATGAACGGTGCGTGTAGCTACACGCTTATCTCAAAGGCCTGTTCTTAAGCTTTAAGCTTAAGGCTATACCTGTGCTAACTAAAGATATAAATATCAGGCCTTGTATAGCTGCAACAGCGCAGCTTAATAAATAAGTAGCTTTAAGGCTTGTCTAAGACTCTGATGGATAAAGTACAGACTTAATGCCTTTGACCTTATCTAACATGCCTACAAGAGCTTGACGACGCTCAGCGCTCACCTCGCCATCTTGTAGAGCATCAATATTCTTTTGACCAAGCGCTAAATAATGATCCATAGAGGCAGCGTCTCGACATACCTTAATAAAGGTTTCGATCTCATTGCGATAGTGGAGCACACGATACTCAAACTTATCTAAACAACTACGAGCCTGCTTAAGCTCACCTAACATGCTTTGAGATAACAATACTGAGGTGAAATACTGTTGAGAATTAGCAGCTAAGCCCTTAATGAAGTCATTGTACTTGATATAAGCGCGCTCCCAAGTGGCTTGATGAGCCTTGAGATCCTCGCCCATATCTTCAATGCTAAAAGGCAAAAGCTTGACTACAGATTGCTCATCATGCAATTTGTTGTTGAGCATGTCCCCAAAGAACTCGATACGCTTATAGAGCTCTTGGATTTGCAAATCAATAGATAATGCCTGAGAGTTTAAAAGACTAATAGACTCTTCAATTGGATTGCTAAAGGCAAAAGCAGTGCTTTGCTCCTGAGCTTTGTGCATAGCCTGCTGCTTTTTAAGCTGCTTTTCTCTACTTTTTTGACCCATAACTAAGACCTTAATAAATATAGGAGATAGCTAAAACTATCAACCTTAAGAAAATGATAAAGCCTTAATTATAGCAATCAATCAGGCAGATAAGAAAAGCCTTGGCGATGCCATGTATGGCTCATAAAACAACTACAATCGAAACTATTCTTTTTTCAAACTCATGTAAGGAGGTGAAGCTTAGAAAAAGAACAGGAGTTATTGTGCTCTTGCAAGCGAGCAATTAAAACAAGTTTTTACATTATATCTATATTTTGTGATCGCTACAGAAAATTTGAAAGCCATAAAATGCCATTTTTAAGCTCTCCTTAACTCCAACAACTGGCATCCCATCAATACTTTTACCCCTACTTAACTTCCCTATATCCTAGCACGCACCATAATTGTGCCACCTACCCTAAAACAACCAGGGTAGACGGCTAAAGACAAGCACCATTGCCTGCCTTAGGGATCTACCCTTAGCGATTATTATGGTTTTTGAGATAGATCTTATTGTGGTAGTAGGAATTGCCACTTGGGTTCTTATTGGCAGCACCTTGCTTTAAGAGGGGTTCTAAGAGCTTATATAAGCGCGCAACTGAACTTGCAATAGAGTTAATTTGGGTAGCTTGAGCACAAGCTTGGCTATAGTCAGTATTTACTAAATGCTCCAAAGCCTCTACATAAGGGGCAATTTCCTCGTCAGTTGGTAGGCACCAATAATCATTTTGGCACGACAAGGGAATAGGCAAGCACTTACCACCAAGGCCATTGCCCATAGCCTCATATAGACCACCATTGTCAGTGGCTAGAACAGGAATGCCATTGAAATTGGCCTCAGTTACGACTCGGCCCCAGCTCTCATGCCATAAGGAAGGAGCAACTAAGACCTTGGTTAAGGCATAGACATTGGCAATATTTTGAGTATGCTCAGCTACATCAATCATAGGCACTGGATTATGGCGCTTGGCATCAACTAAAGGAGTACCATCAGCATAGTGCAAGGCACACAAGTTCTGCTCATATTTACTACGACTTTTTACGATCAAGAAGCGCTGCTCAGGATGCTTGTGATGATAGCTTAAAACCAGCTTAATAAAGATGGCAAGGCCCTTAGAAGGCGATGGATTGATCAAGGTAATGTACTTAGGATCACGCACCTCTATAGGGGCAACTACTTGCGAAGCTTCAATGAAATTACCTACATGCTCGACCTTAACTCCCGTCTGCTGAGCATATAAATCGCTAGTAGCTTTAGAGGTAGTAAACACCATATCGCAATCATTAAAGCCAAAGCTCATATGGGAGCCATTACACAGGGCATACACCACAGAAATGCCTCGGGCCTTAGCCTCAGAACGAATGGCACTAGAGAAGATATCTGCGCTATAGGTCATCAACAAGTCAGGCTGGAATTGCTCGAGCAAATGCGCAAACATCAAGAACATCTGACTTTGCTCGGCATTGGTAAAATCATCAACCTCACATGATTTGCTAGCATGCACAAAATAAGTTAACTTGCCAATATTGACATGATAAAAACACTTTTGGCCCCCGACCTCGACACTAGGCTGTAATTGCTCTTTGATAGCATTGAGCGTACTCATGCCTTGAACATCATCAGTAATGGCAGCATTGAGCACTACTACCTCAATATCCTGTTCAGTTAGCTTTTCTAACATGAGCTTGCAGCGAATGGCAGCTCCTGAACTACTATCGAGCAAAGAGGGTAATGAATACCACAAAATCTTGTAAGCCATAGAATTTTTCCTTCTTATGTTGTGATGCAATCGTACCCTACCTATTGTGGCACAATCAGTGCGTCCTTTAGAACCTAAACTTAGGAGTCTGTTTGCAAGGCAGCTTTCTGGGCTTTAAGGCGTTCGCGCTTTTCACTCTCGTAGCTCTCGGAGAGGAAAAAGGAGTTGCTATATGGGGTCTTATGTTTACGGCTGCGCTTCATAAGCGGCATAATGTAGTTCTTTAAGCGCTCTAAATTGCGCTCTGGAGCATTAACCTGAGCAGACTTGTGACACTGCTTAGAATAATCGTGAGTTAAGACCATCTCTAAAGCAGCTAAATAAGGCGCCAACTCCTCATCTGTTGGAATACAAGTATTATCGTCCATAGTACTCTTAGGCGGTTCCACCAAGACACCGCCTAAAGCACTATCATCAACTAAATAATTATTATTGCCCTTATCAATATACTGACGGCCTATAGCCTCAGGCAGGCCTCCTAAATTATGGGCAATTACAGGCACACCACTCATATTAGCTTCAGTTGCTACCATGCCCCAAGCCTCAAAGCACAAAGATGGGCAAGTTACGGCATAAGATAAGGCATAGACCTGCTTAATATTGGTAGTATGCTCTGCTACATCTAAACGACTTATAAGAGCTTTAAAGTCTGGATGGTCAGTCAGTTTAGTGCCATCGGCAAAATGCAGCTGCTTCATAATGCTCTCATAATTGCCTCGGCTTTTAACAATTAAAAAGCGCAATGGATTATTGGGGTATTTGATAAAGAAAGCGCGCATCAAGCCTATAAAAATAGCAATGCCCTTATAAGGGGTAGGATTAATTAAGCTGACATAGCGACGATTGCGGGGATCTTGTGGCGCTAAGACCTTATTAGGATCGATGACAATACCAAAAGGCTTGACCTTCACATGGCGATCTTGGCGGCGATTGTAATAAGCACTAATGGCCAAGGAATTGGTTAGCACGGCATCGCAATCTGGGAAAGAGAAATTATCATGCGAGGCATTGCACACGGTATATACAGTAGCAATACCACGCGCCTTGGCCTCTCGGCGCAAACTTAGAGAAAAGAGATCAGGACAAAAACCAATCATCAAATCAGGCTGAAAATCCTCTAACAGCTTAACAAAGAGCGACCATACTGTAGTTTGCTCGTCTGCTTTGATTTCCTTTAAGCGCTTGGAGGCTGTTTTAGCTACAAAATAATCAATATTATTGAGCTTAAATTGGTAGAAGCCTTGAGCAGGCTCACCCATAGCCTGCTCAATTTTGGCAAATTCTAGGGCACCTGAGTCATCGTCATAGCAAGTAGCTGTGAGTACAGCAATTCTAAAGCCTTGCGCCTCTAAGCACTCTAAAATGTGCTTATTGCTAATGGCAGCACCATTAGAGGTATCCATCAAATTAGGCAAGGAATACCACAAAATCTTATAAGGCTCTGAGGTTGTCTGGTCTTTAGACTTAGTACTCATATTGAAAATGCTTCCTGAAATGAAAATAAAGGCGGCAAAGAAAAAACTAAAAAAAAATGCCGCAGGAGATAGCAAAGAGTATCGCTGCGGCATCTTTAAAGCAAATAAAGCTATAGTCTAGCTAATAGCTATCTGCTCTTATTCGATCTCAACATCATCTGGGATATTGGCGTTGTGGTAGACCTCTTGAACGTCGTCCAAGTCCTCTAAGTAATCAATCATACGAATGAACTTAACGGCAGCCTCGGCATCTAAAGCAGTCTCAGTAGATGGGGTCATAGTGACCTGGGCATTGGATGGATTGATGTTTTGAGCTGCAAAAGCGTCAACTACAGGAACAAAAGTCTCTGGAGTGGTGTATACATCGATAGAACCATCATCATTTACGATAATGTCCTCAGCACCAGCCTCTAAACCGATGTCCATTGCAGTCTCTTCGTCAACTGGCATATTGCCGTTCTCATCAGGCAAGAAGTTAATAACACCCTTCTTGGTGAATAAGTAGTTAACGGAACCAGAGGTACCTAAATTGCCACCAAACTTGGTGAAGCCATGACGGACGTCAGAGGCAGTACGATTGCGGTTATCGGTCATGCACTCAACCATAACAGCAACACCACCTACACCATAGCCCTCATAAGTGATGGACTCAAGCTCAGAGCCCTCACCGCCACCTACACCACGCTCAATAGCGCGCTTGATGGTGTCACGGGTCATGTTTTGAGCTAAAGCGGAAATAACAGCAGAACGTAAGCGTGGATTGGAGCTCTCGTCACCACCGCCTAAACGGGCTGCGGAGGTAATTTCACGAATTAACTTAGTAAAAATCTTGCCGCGCTTGGCATCTTGAGCTGCTTTACGGAAACGGATATTGGCCCACTTGGAGTGACCTGCCATGATATTCTCCTAAATTACTTCTCGATATCAGTTACTGCAATTGCAAGTTCGTGTAAGGCTGCATCTGAGGCTAAGTTTGGAGCCTCGGTCATTAAGCATGAAGCAGCAGTGGTCTTAGGGAAAGCAATAACGTCACGAATGTTCTCAGTGTGGGTGAGTAACATAGTGAGACGATCAAGACCAAAGGCTAAGCCTGCATGAGGTGGAGCACCGAAAGATAAGGCGTCTAATAAGAAGCCGAACTTCTCACGAGCCTCTTGCTCGCTAATACCTAAGACAGTAAAGACAGCCTTTTGCATATCTTCATTGTGAATACGAACAGAACCACCGCCTACTTCGTAGCCGTTAATTACCATATCGTAAGCATCTGCAAAGACGTTCATTGGATCGGCAATTAATTGCTCTGGAGTTACGTTAGCAGGAGCGGTAAATGGATGGTGCATAGCAGTTAAGCCAGCTTCCTCAGTCATCTCGAACATTGGGAAGTTAACCACCCATAAGGCCTTGAAGCTTGGGTTTACGAGCTTATGATCGCGAGCGGTTTGGCAGCGTAAGGCACCCATGAATGTCTGGCACTTAACAGTCTTGCCGCAGCCGATAAAGACGATATCGCCATCCTTGGCATTGCACTCATTGATCATAGCCATTAAGTGCTCAGCGCTTACGTGCTTAGCGATAGAGGACTGTAAGCCCTCAACGCCCTTGGCAAGCTCATTGACTTTGATATACATCAAGCCAGAGGCACCTAACTTCTTGACGTAGTCGGTGTAGCCATCAATATTCTTACGGCTTAAAGATGCGCCACCTGGCAAGGCAAAGCCTACTACACGGCTGCTCTCGTCGTTAGCGGCCTCAGATAAGACCTTAAACTCGCTGTCCTTGACTAAATTATCTAAGCTATGAAGCTCAAAATCGATACGTAAATCAGGCTTATCAGAACCAAAGCGCTCCATGGCCTCAGTCCAAGATAAAACTGGGAACTTACCTAAATCGACATTCTCTTCGCGCTTGAATAAGCCCACCATCATCTCTTCCATCACGTCACGTACATCTTGTGATGACATAAAGGAAGTTTCGATATCGATTTGGGTGAACTCAGGCTGACGGTCAGCACGTAAGTCCTCATCACGGAAGCACTTGGTGATTTGATAGTAGCGATCAAAGCCAGCAATCATTAACAATTGCTTGAACAACTGTGGGGACTGTGGAAGAGCGTAGAACTTACCGTGGTGAATACGGGATGGAACTAAGTAGTCACGAGCGCCTTCTGGAGTGGCCTTGGTGAGCATTGGGGTCTCAACATCAATAAAGCCATTGTCATCTAAGAAGGAACGTACAAAACGGGTTACGCTGTGACGCTTGATGAAGTTTTGTACCATCTCAGGACGACGTAAGTCTAAATAGCGATAGCGTAAGCGCTGCTCTTCGGTGTTGTCCTGATTAAAGTCTAAAGGTAAGACAGCAGACTTATTTAAAATCTCTAAAGAGCTAGCATAAACTTCGATAGCACCGCTCTTCATATTGGCATTAACCTGGCTGTCAGGACGCTTTCTTACTACGCCAGTGACCTTAATACAAAACTCGTTACGTAAGGTGGCAGCCAACTCATGCACATCCTTTACGTCAGGCTCAAATACAACCTGTACTAAACCTGTTCTATCGCGCAAGTCGATAAAGATCAGTCCACCTAAATCACGGCGCTTGTTGACCCAGCCGCATAGGGTAATGGTCTGACCATCTTCGTTCAGACCAACTTGATCACAGTAATGTGAACGCATTGACATAATAAAATTGCCTTTGATGATTAATCAAAAATTTCTTGCCTTACGGCGCTTAATGCTTACGCTTGCGTTTGGGCTCACTTTAGCTATAAACCCAAACATAAACTTACGCATCGAATGAATCTTGTCCTGAAGAGCTCTAATTATTATTAGAAGCTGGGCAAGAGGCACAAGGGCTGCTAGCGGCAGCTGCACGGCTTTCACACTTAAAAGGATTCTTGGAATTACCAAATACACCTACGCCCTTTAAGTCGCAATTAGATGCACTAATGAGCTTTACTAAGGTTTCTTGATTACACTCAGGGCAAGTGGTTAAAGCTGGAGCGCTCATAGACTGTAGCTTAGTTAAAGAGTGACCACAGTTGGAGCAGCGATACTCGTAAAAAGGCATGATTAACCTAAAGTAATATTCACAACTAGAGATAATATAGCTCTCTAGTTTGCTTTAAAAAACACCAAACTCTTAGCCTAGGCATCAGAGCTCTAAGAGATAAAAGGCCAATTTAAGCCGCTTTATCCTTATCAAGCCCTCAATTATAGCGTTTTTAGCTAAAGCTGACTACATACAAAATAATAAGCCCTTGAAAAATCCTAAAGCCCCCAAGGCACCTCCAAGGCTACAAGCACCATCACAGACAATAAAAAGCCGAACATAAGGTTCGGCTTTTGATGGAGTATTTTGAATCGGTACTTAAGACTAACGGATATTGAGGATGCTATCCATTACAGTGTTATTGGTCTGTAAGGACTGTGCGTTAGCCTGATAGTTACGCTGAGCGGTAATCAGCTCAACTAACTCGGAGGTTAAATCGACATTGGAGAGCTCTAAATTAGAGCCTTTGATGGAGCCAGCAGAGCCAGTATTTGCCTCTTTGGCAATAGCTTGACCTGAGCTATTAGATTGCTTCCATTGGGTATCGCCAATCTTAAGCAAGCCTTGGGTATTGGCAAAGTCTGCCATGGCTACCTTGCCAATAGAGTAGAGCAGGCCGTTGGAGTATTCGCACTGGATAATACCGTTTTCGTCTACGGACATGCCAGTTAAGATACCAGTGGCATAACCATCATTAGTAGGAGCACCCGTTACTTGGAAATTGGTAGAACCAAATTGGGTAGCTTCAAACTTAATATTCACAATCTGGGAAGGATCTACACCCTGACCAATAGCAGTGTGCAAAGAACCATCTAAGCCCTTGTAAATAGCACTCTTGCCAGTGCCACCAGGAGGGTTAGCTAAAATCTCATCTTCAAAGGTAGGATCGCGCATCTTTAAAGCGCCATCATCATTAGCACCCTTATCGCCAAATAAAGAAGTTCTTAAGCTATTAGCGCCGCCTTGAGGATTTACGAGCTCAATCTTCTCAGGGATGCTGTGAGAGAACTCACCATTAGGCTTGAAAGTTACTTGGAAGCCAAAGAAATTGGCACCAGCAACAGAGGAAGAACCATCAGGCACAGAGATAGCCACTGGGTTTTGCTCACCAGCCATGGCCACATCCACTGGCTTGCCATCTACATATGGAATGACATTCCATACAGTATTGTTCGAACCAGGAGCATCAGGGCCAGTCTTGATCATGTAATAGGTCAAGGTATGGGCACGACCTAAGGAATCATGAATAGTCTGGGAGGTGGAGGCTTGGAAAGTCTTGGAGTCCTTAGGATCAAAGTTCACCATATAGTGTTTGAACTCGCCAGCACCTAAAGGATCGCCAGGATTTTTCTTTACAACACTACCATCCTTGCCACGTACGATACCGTACTTGAGCTCCTCAGCCTTAAAGCCATTGTTATTTTTACCCCAAGGATCCTTGGCTAAGTCATTGAACTTAGAGGCCTCTTTGTCAGCTGGAAGATTAACGCCAATACCAATGTTTTGAGACATTTTTGGAGCGCCAGTGTCAGATGGTAACTGGAGCTTCTTGGTACCATTTAAATCTAAGGAGGTGGCGGTACCATCATCATTGACGTCCCAGCCTTGCAGATAGTCACCCTGAGCGGTCACAATAAAGCCTTCTTTATCTACTTGGAAGGCACCATTGCGGGTAAAGGATAAAGAATCAGAGCCATTGCCCTTTAAGACAAAGAAGCCATTACCTTGAATAGCCATATCCAAAGGATTACCAGTATCACCAGATAAGGTACCTTGGGTAAACTGCTGAGATACGACGCTATTGACTACGCCCATACCTGAGGCAGTTTTGGAATTTGAGTAGATGCTGTTTGCATAAATATCAGCAAACTCAGCACGAGACTTTTTAAAGCCGTACGAATTAGTATTCGCAATATTATTTGAGGTTACATCAATATGCTTTTGTGAGTTCTTGATGCCGCTGACAGAGATACCGAACATGACTATTTACTCCACCTAGATTTTGACAAACTAGCCTATAGAAAAAAGCTAAGGCCCGTGCTTCTATGGGCTAGCCTGCTATGCCTAAGCTAAAAGCAACCCATGTGCCATTACATATCGATTAATATCACTATATTTTACAGAGCTGGGCGGACATGCCTGATTTCAATTAGTACTTTGGGACTCAAAGTAGCCCCAAACTATTTATTTCGTGATATCTAGAAAAGCTCCTATGCTACTTAAGCGGCAAAAAAACAACCACAATTAGCATGTTGTCTGTTGCGTTGTGCCATAGCGGCAAAAAAATTATCTGCCCAAGCATAAAAGAGAGCACTTTAGACAAATACCCTCTTGAGCTTGATTGTAAAAGTTGAGTGAAACTCTTAGCATAATTAGCCAAGTATTTACAAGCCTTTATTGCTTACTGATAAACCCAGTTGCCCTTAATTGAGACTTAAATATTTGAGCCAACTATAAAGTGTAAAGAAGATCACAAATTTCTACAGGAGGCAAAAATTTACTTATCCCTTATTTATCGCATTTATTGGCTAAAATCCCCCTTTTTGATAGCTTTATCACCATCAAGCTTATAATTATTCGTGCAAGTAATAGTGCACTTTGCATACTGTGCTACTGTCCCATACGTCACAACAACTGCCTTATGTAGCTATTAATGGCGCCCGCATGTTACTAAGCGCCATGCGATAGCTTTTTATAGCCAAAAGAACTTTTGCCACTTTTTTAGCCATGTTGCTATAGCAACTTCAACTTATAAAGCCATATAGACATAACTATTGTAAGAATACATAGCGCAAGTATAATTTATAATCTTTAACTATTGAGTGAAGCAAGCTAGCCTTGATAAGGCTTTAAGCGCTATTTGTTGTTTGTATGTGATTAGAGAGTTGAGCGTATTTTTGTCTGGCGTGACCGCTCTCACATTAAGTAGCAAAGCACATAGGTATACACTATCCCTGTCAGTTCAAGAGGGCTACTTAAGTTTTAGCTTAACTAGCATGAAGGGCTGATAAAGGTAAGCTGTCTCTTACTTAACCTGATGCAGATTTCAAGATTTGGCACTTATGGCCACACAATAAAAAGGAAACAACATCTGATCTTAAGTTAGAAACCATAGCTTGCATGTTTAAGTTCTGTTGCCGCTTTTCTACATAAAGGACGTTGGTCATGAGCTCTAATTGCAAAATGCTCCCTGCTGTTTTGGTCTTAAGCACCATGAGTGTGGTTGCTCTGCCTCATAAGGTACTAGCCATAGAGTGTACAGAGCATAGCTTAGAGAGCATGGCCGACGTAAACATAAAGTCTTGTGCTCAAGCTGATAAGAACCAAGTGGCTAAGGCTCCACATTCCAAGGTGCTTTATCGTACCTGGAGATTAGTTACTCAGGAACTTAAGTGCACAACTCCTTCTATCGAGGTCAACAGCTATTGTTGTCAAATCATCCACAGAGCCTCAGCATCTGCACTCTGGGCTAAATCAACTGTATCTCAAGTTGCTCCCGCCTTAGCCCCACGCTCAGATTCCTTAGTTAAGCCCTACAAACTTAAGCAATCGTCTGAAACCTTGCCGCAAGGCAATCCTCGAGATGAGGCATCAGCCCAAGAGCTCGATAATATCTTTGTGGTATATCACCTGCCACGTTAACTTAAAGACATATCATCCAAGTAAGAGTATTGATTAAAGTTCAACAGCTTGAGAACTTTAAGCTTGGAAAGTGCCTTGGTGCACGATGCCACCTTAAGTCCAGCCTGTAGTACCCCCATTATCCAGGCTGGGCTTAACTTTTCCCCCATTCTATTCTACCCCCTATCTTTTTTACAAAGCTCCTTGAGCCTTTATTATGAAAAGCATGAAGTGTATTTGATATTCCATTAGATACTTTCACCCTCCTCATTGAGCGTTGATTAGACTCTTACACCACAGTCTTTAAATACTCAATTGCCACCCCTTACTCATCACTCTCTTTTATTATTAATTAACACAAGTATTTCCCGAGTCACATCAGCTCTTACCAATCATTAATCAGTTCCCCAAACTGACGCCTCTAAGATTCCCACCACCTTTTTATATTAAGAGGTCTATTCCATGCCAAAACCTACCTCAAATGAGGCCTCACCTGCTAGTCAAGCTACCAACCAATCTTCTAAAGACAAGTCTAAAAATACAAAAAAGCGCTCAAAAGAAAAAGTAGCTCTGGCTATTTTTACGAGCAAGCAATAAGAAAGTTTAAAGCTACGGGAGGACAAGTTCATGTAGTAGATAACACCTATAAGGCTAGCCAGTATGACCACACTTCTGATAAGTATATTAAAAAGAAGCTCTCAGATCGTATGTTTAGGCTAGCAGACGGTACCAAGGTACAAAGAGACTTGTACTCATCTTTCTTGCTTTATTGTTGTGATACTAGCGATCCTAAAAACTTAAAAATTGACAAACAAAGATGCAGGCAAGAGTTTGCTGCTCAACTTAAAAAGGAGAGAAAGGATCTCACTGCCCATATCCTATTTAAGCGCTCCTATGATCTACCATAGCTCCTTGAGAGGCTCGCGCAGGGTTATAAGGCGCGCTTGCAGGGCTGGTATGAGTGTGGCATCGTAGCAAGGGCCAGATGTTCCATCATAATCGCTCTCGAACACTAAGCTCTCTGGAGGCACCAAGTTTAAGAGCGCTGTGAATTTCTTGGTGTTCTGCACTGCTAGCAAGGACTTGCCTAGACCAAGCTTGAGTCCTAAATTTACGAGCTTCTGCCCTTGCTCTGACGAGCCATTAAAGCCATGGATAGTACCCACCTGGACAGAGGAGTATGGCAGTTTCTTTTCTGTAATGGTCTTTGGAAAACCGACGCGCTTATGTAGTGATAAGTCTTTAATGAGCTTAGCTAGCTCATCATAGGCACCTACACAATGAAAAGAGTAAGGCAAATTAAAATGCGCAGTGGACTGAATAAAGCGCTTAAGCCACTCTAGCTGGACACTAAGGGGCATAGGCAATCTTCTATCTAAGCCAATTTCTCCCAAGCTACTAGCAATTAAAGAGCTAGGCGCTAGGAAATGCTCTAAAAGAGAGACTATACCCAAAAGCTCTTGCTCTAAGAGAGCTGGACTTTGGGTGGCAACATAATAAGGGTGCAAGCCCACCCCTAGGCTATAGCGGGAGGAACTTAAAGCATTGCAATTATGGGCATGGAACAAATTGACGAGCGCATCTAAGTAGTTGACAGTGTAAAAATTAAAGTGCTCTATGGTGCTGGAGGTAAAAGAGTGCATTCGCTCTTTATAGTGCTCATGATTTAAAATGCTCGTAAGACACTCTTCACTAGCGCTCTTAAAAGAAAGCCCATGGTTCTGGACAAGCGCTTGTACCTGCTGGGGATCTAAAGGATTATAGAGCCCCAATAGAGCATGGCAATGACTGTCAAATAAGGACATCAACAGCTAATCCTTACGCTCTTGAGTCTCATCACCAATGCAAGCGTCTTTTAAGGCGCTCTCACAAGCGGCAGCTGGGGATGGAGCCTCAGGACATTGCTGGCAGCGGAGGAGAGGCTGCTTGGTTTTAGACTGCTTATCAAAGAGCTCCTTGATGCATTGCTCTAATAAGTTAAAGTCAATAGGCTTGGAGACGTGAGCATTCATACCAGCATCTAAGGAGGCCTTGATATCCTCTGAGAAGGCATTAGCTGTCATGGCAATAATAGGAATGCTCTTGGCATGAGGTAAGTCCAAAGCACGAATTTGCTCAGTTGCATGCAAGCCATTTAAACGTGGCATTTGCACGTCCATTAAGATTAAATCGTAGTCATCAGGCGAGGTAAGCTTAAAAGCCTCGACCACTTCAACACCATCGTGGCAAATCCTACAACTAGCACCACGCATTAAGAGCAGGTCTAATAAGATCTCACTATTGAGCTCATTATCCTCAGCTGCCAAGATTTTTAAGCCATTAAAGAGATTGCATTTGTTGCACTTGTTATCGTGATTTTCACTCTTGTGCGACATAGTATCGATAGCACGCTTTAAGTTGACAATGAACAATGGCTTAGATAAAAAGCCTACTACGCCCACGTCAATGGCATCAATCTCCACTTCACTACAATCATAGCTAGATAAGAGCAAGATAGGAGTATCTTTAAACTTACCTTGGCCTAAATGCTTAGCAACCTCGATACCATCTTCATTTTCTAACTTTAAGTCCAGCAAGATAAGGTCAATCTTAGAACCTTGGCTTGCCATTTGCTCTAAGATCTCAAGGGCCTGCTCGCTATTAAAAGCATGGTGAGCACTAATCTCAGCTGCCTCTAAAGTATTCTTAACTGAGATAAAGTCCCCTACTATGTCATCGACAATTAAGACATTATTAATATTCTTGCTCTTAAAGTAAGCAGCATCATCTTCATCGCTATTTTGAATTTGACAAGAGAGGTGTACAGTAATAGTTGTTCCGACATTTTCCTTACTTTTAATTTCAATCGTGCCCCCTAAGAGCTGGACTAAATTATTGGTAATGGTCATGCCAAGGCCTGTGCCTTGGATATTGGTATCCACAACATTTTCTGAACGGGCAAAAGGCTCAAAGATATGCTCTAAGAACTCCTCTGACATACCCATGCCATTATCGGAAATAGTAAAGATAAAGCTGGCAATATTATTGGAAAACATCTTATCTTCTTCGACTTCAAAGCGAATATGGCCGCCTACTTGGGTATATTTCACGGCATTAGATAAGAGGTTTAAGAGAATTTGATTAATTCTCAAGTCATCACCAATTAAAAGCACATGATCGATATGGTGTAAATCAATATCAAAAGCTTGGTGACGCGAGTGGGCCTGCGGACGGACAATAGTATTAATATTCTCCACTAAAGCGGCCAAAGAGAACTCACGGGAGTTAACAGAGACCTTGCCACTTTCGATTTTAGACATATCTAAAATGTCATTAATGAGGCCTAATAAGTGTTGTGAGGAGGCGCTAATTTTACGAGCATACTCGGCTACCTTTTGTTTATTGGCAGTATCTCTGGTCAAGAGCGAGCACAGACCAACAATGGCATTCATAGGGGTACGCAAGTCATGGCTCATGGCACTTAAGAAATTACTTTTGGCTTTATTAGCCTGCTCAGCCTCGTTATAAGCCTGCACAGTCATAGAGCGCATGTGTTTTTCTTTTTCTAAGGCTGAAATTAAGTCCAAAGAAGCAATCTTATTGCGAGTAGCCAAATAGGCAATAACTAGGGCTAAGAGCAAGAAGAAAGCAAAGCCATAGGCAGCATCTAAAGAGGATAGCCATCCTGAGGTAGGGATCATATATAAAGTTACACGACGGCCCGAAATTAACTTAGAGTAGGAAATACAATCTTCTAAGTCGCCATTATTTAAGGTCGAACCTACGACTACAGCTTCGTTTTGATTCATCATCACGAAGTGATATTCATAGCCCTGACGAGTTAAATCATGCAAACCAAAAGGCTCAATGACCTCAGGCAAAGATAAAGAAATAGCTGAAAAGCCCCAGAAAGAACCATCGCTTAAATAAATAGGATTGCGTGCTACCATGGCAATACCGCCTTGGATAAAGCGGCGAGGGCCATCAATAGTAGTCAATCCTGTTTGCATGGCATATTCAGCTGCATCACGGGTCACTTCACGCTCTAAAACGCGATCACCAATAGCGCTTTCATTGCCCTCTAAAGGATAGGAGTAGAGCATCACGCCTTGCGGCAGCAAATTCATGCTTTTAATGGCAGGAGAGTCGTAGAGCATGGAGGCAAAGAGATTAAACTCTTTTAAGCAAGTCTTGCCATCCATATTCTCGAGTATGGCAATTAACTTATCTTCGCCTAAAGAGTGTAAAAAACCCTCAAGCATGTCTGTCTTTTCAATCATGTTATTTAAAATGATTTCAACATGCGAGACAGCTTCCTGCCCCATAGAGCGCGCTAGATCACGGCGGGATTCAATAATCTGATAAATAAAAACAAAGAATACAGCCAACAGCACACTGCAGGTGACAAAAAAGCGTGTATAGAAGTATTTATAAAACGGCCTAGACATAGCCAGATCCCTATTATCTATCCCAAATTAAAAATAATCGATGGCGCTTAGGAAAGCTTGTTTGCTGTAATTAATTTTAGAGCAAATGAAAGGATTATTACCGCACAAAAATCACATTTACAGGCAACTTATTGCCATTTACTTAGCAACTACAAACAGAGAGCATAGACTGTAATAAACAATAAAAAGATACCTTAAAAGCAATCAAGGCAAAGCTGTAGAGCATCAAAAATGTGGATTGTATCCCATATTAGACACAAGGATTAAAGTAGATATTATCAAAAATTAACGAGAATGCCTTTGCTGGGAAATTTTTCTTGCCTTGCACAAAAGCGCGATTGCGATTTGGCCTGTTAACCCAAACCTCTTGCCTTTGTATATAAAAATAAGCACTGGCTTAACACCATTCTTTGGGCATGAAGATGGAGTAGTTTTTGTGTCTAAAACGAAAAAATCCCCAAGCTTTAGGGGCCAATGAATAATATAGCGGCCACACAACTAAATACTTGAGGATTTTTGCAATCTACAGGCCTAAGCCCTATTTTTAGCCCTGCGCCCTTTAGCGCAGGCGCGCTGCGCTGCTTAAAAGCACTAAAGCCCTATCTTGGCTAAAGGTGAGGAGAATTAGTGTTCGCGAGTGGCGGCAAACTTAATCTTTGGATAGCGTTCAATGGCTAAGTTTAAATTTACGCCTGAGGTAGCTAAGTAAGTGAGATTATCGCCACCGTCTAAGGCTAAATAAGTTGGAACCTTATCTTTGAACTCTTCTAAGATCTTATTGTCATCACAAGTTACCCAGCGAGCAGTAGTAACGTTCACGCTCTCATAGCTGGCGTCAACATTGTACTCATGCTTGAGACGGGATACGACCACGTCAAACTGAAGCACACCTACAGCACCTACGATTAAGTCATTATTAATCAATGGTCTAAAGACCTGTACCGCGCCCTCCTCTGAGAGCTGAACCAAGCCTTTTAATAATTGCTTTTGCTTGAGTGGATCGCGCAGACGAATACGACGGAATAATTCAGGAGCAAAGTTTGGAATACCGCTAAAGTGCAATTCCTCACCTTCAGTGAAAGTATCGCCAATACGGATAGTACCATGATTGTGAATACCAATAATGTCACCTGCGACTGCCTCAGTGGCAAGATCACGCTCACCTGCCATAAAGGTCACAGCATCGGAGATTTGTACATCACGTCCAATACGTACATGGCGCATCTTCATGCCCTTCTTGTACTCGCCAGAGACTAAGCGCATAAAGGCAATACGGTCACGATGCTTTGGATCCATATTAGCTTGAATCTTAAAAATAAAGCCAGTGAGCTTATCTTCGTTAGCCTTAACCTCACGATTATCGGCAGTACGTGGCAGTGGAGTTGGAGCCCAAGTGGTCAAGCCATCGAGCATGCAATCGACGCCGAAGTTACCTAAAGCAGTACCGAAGAAGACAGGGGTAAGTTCACCTGCTAAGAAGGCCTCTTCATCAAAGCTATTGGAGGCCATGGAAATGAGCTCCATGCTCTCACGTAACTCGCTAGCTAAATCCTCACCTACAGCTGCGTCTAACTCTGGGTTATCTAAGCCCTTGATGGTACGACGCTCTTGGATGTGGAAGCCTTCGCCAGAGTGATACAAGATCACTTCATCGCGTAAGAGGTGATAAATACCCTTAAAGGACTTACCTGAACCAATTGGCCAGGTAATTGGAGCACATAAGATCTTAAGCTCAGACTCAACTTCATCTAAGAGCTCTAATGGATTACGGGTCTCACGGTCGAGCTTATTCATAAAAGTTAAAATTGGAGTATCGCGCAGACGAGTAACTTCCATTAACTTACGAGTACGCTCCTCAACACCCTTAGCTGCGTCGATGACCATTAAGCAAGAGTCAACGGCAGTAAGCACACGATAGGTATCTTCAGAGAAGTCTTCGTGACCTGGGGTATCTAATAAGTTAACAATGCAATTGTTATAAGGGAACTGCATTACTGAGGTGGTAACCGAAATACCACGCTCTTTTTCCATGGCCATCCAGTCAGACTTAGCAAAAGAACCAGTGCTTCCACGACCTTTTACTTCACCAGCACGTTGAATAACGCTACCGAATAACAAGACCTTCTCAGTAATGGTAGTTTTACCCGCATCAGGGTGGGAAATAATAGCAAAGGTACGTCTTTTGGAGACCTCTTGCAAAAAGTTCTGATCCGCCATAGCCTCAACCATGTAGACTACTAAGCAAGAGGACTACCAAACTTAGTTTAGTAATAGTCTTATCTTAGTAGAAAGTGACACTGAATAGACAAGCTCTCTAAGCGCTTTGCACTCAAATCTTGCCCTATAAAAAAATAAGCTTAGCTACACCCTTAAGAGCATAGCTAAGCTCTAAAAAGCCGTGCTATTTTAGCACAAATTACTCCAGGCCATCGGGCAGCGGAAAGACACGATGCACTTGCTCATCGCCCGTTAAAATGACCTCGCTGCCCCCGCGCTCTTGAAGACACTTTAAAATATCTTGCACAATGTACTCAGGCACAGACGCACCTGCAGTGACGCCTATCTTAGTAGCGCCTTGGAGCATATCATTAGTGATGCTTGAGCAATCATCAATTAAATAAGAGCGCACGCCCATATTGGAGGCCACTTCGCTCAAGCGCTTAGAATTAGAGCTATTTTTAGAGCCTGCTACTAAAACTAAATCACACTCTTGTGCCAAAATCTTAACGGCAGCTTGGCGATTTTGGGTAGCAAAACAAGTATCGTCTTGCTTAGGCCCTTCGATAAAAGGATATTTAGCTTTTAAGGCTTTGACTGTCAGAGCAGTCTCATCAATAGATAAAGTAGTTTGGGTCGCAAAGATAGCCTGATTTGAGCTTAAGGCTAATTTATTGACATCCTCAGGGGTCAAAATGACATGCACCTTGGAGCTCTCTCCTTGGTATTGACCTACAGTACCTACTACCTCTTGGTGGCCATCATGGCCAATGATTACTACCTCTTTATCCTCTTTACTAGCCTTGCCTACCTTAAAGTGGACGCGATTGACTAAAGGACAAGTAGCATCAATTACAATTAAGCCTAAGGCGTGAGCTGCCTCAACGGTTTTAGTACCCACACCGTGAGCAGAGAAAATCACTACTTTATCGTTTGGCTCTGGGATTTCCTCTAAGTATTCGACAAAGTGGGCGCCTCTTTGAGCTAAATCAGCTACCACGTGCTTGTTATGTACTACCTCATGGAGCACATATACCTTTTGGGTGCCGTACTTATCTAAAGCACGATTGACCACCCCAATTGCACGCTCTACACCAGCGCAAAAACCACGGGTACGGGCCAGATAAACCTTGAAACTCACTGTCAGCTCCTTAACTTTCAGGCGTGTAGTAGAACTTTTGCTCGATAAACTCATCTAAAGGCAGATCTTTGTTTAAGCGCAAATTGCTTGGACGGCTGGAGTCACGCTCAATTAAATCTTGCTCAATTTTAACGGATACACCGCCTTTAAATTGCTCAAAGTTCTGCTCTAAATCAAAGATAAAGCGGGCAAAATTACGATAATCAGGTGCCATGGTCGACAAGGCAGGAGTCATATATAAATCGACGGTTTCATTATCAAAACCAATGACCCCTACTTTATCGATAAGTTCGGGGGCCTGCTCACGCAGATATTTAATAAAACCCACGCCAATCATGTCACAACCACACATTATGCCATTGTAGCGCTCATATAATTTGTTTTCGATAAAGATTCGCCCTGCCATATAGCCATGCTCAATGCTATAGCGTCCTTCAATCACATGCGGCTCAAAAGTGGCTCCATGCTTTTCTTTGAGGATTTCACAAGCATGATAATAGCCATCGCGACGCATCTTACCTGAGAGTTTTACTAGATCTCCAGTTAGGTGCAAAATGCGCGTAAAGCCATTGTTATATAAGTGCTCACAGGCACGCACGGCTGAATTAAAGTCATTGGAGTATAAGCAGCGCACACCCAAGGAAGTATCGACATGTTTATCGAGCACAATAATGTGGCGATTTTTCATGGCAATACGCGGAATGAAATTACACTTATCGTCTAAACCAATAAAGACGGCACAGCTAATGGTATGGCTATCAAAGGCATTATTGATGCTATCGACAATGTCATCTTCAGTCTCATTGGGCAAGAGCACGTCATACATAATGGTATAGCCACGACGCTTGGCCTCGATAGTAATGCAAGTGAGCATAGAGCTATCGTAATGCGAGTTCATGCGCTCAAAAACGCCTGCGTCTAAACGCGACAAGAAGTACACACCAATGACCTTGGGATTGATGCCACGCAAAGCCTGGGAAGCCACATTCGGACGGTAATTGTACTTTTTAATAATCTCCAACACACGTTTTTTGGTTTCCTCAGGAATGTCTGAGTAATTGTGCAAAACCTTGGAGACAGTAGAGCGCGACACGCCTGCCAGCTTGGCGATCTGTGTACTATTCATAAATACGGTTTAACTTTCTATCCAAAAAGCAGTAGGTCTTAGAACTTCAAAGCTCTCATTCCACTACAGCAACATCATTATCATGAGCTAACCTTCCATTTCCTATGCATTGGAGGGCTGCTCTGCAAGTAAAACAAACTAACAACTACTAACAATGCTCATAAGTATAAGCTTTTAGCGTCCCAAAGCCAAAGGCATAGATAAACTTAAATGCTCAAAACATCCGCCTAGGCCATTGATTTTTACGAAAACGTTCGTAACACAAGCTATTATCACTGCAAAATAAAGAACAGGTCAAGCCCCTTTTTCGTATTTGTTCGTAATCATCTATATGAAGGTGCCCTACACCGTTTATTTGTGATGTAGCTCATATTTTAGGCAAATGCTAGCTTTATTTTGTGACTTCATTCACGCTTTAGTGGTAGCTAAAAAATTTTTTCTTTTTATAATTTTCTTAAATTAACACGTGTTCGTGAGTTATTTGCAGCTAACAAGTTAGCGAACATGTTCGTAATATTGCTAAGTAGTTGAGGTTGTTTTCCGCATGGTAAAGCAAGAATTAAATTGGGCCTTTGTGCGCAGCTATGTAGAGCTCGACAATAGCCAAGTACCTGAGCTTGAGGTTAAGTACACTCTAAGCACTGTTCCTGAAAATGAGTTGGCTTACGAGTTTAATCACGAAGCTTTACTAAGCACCGAACAATTAAATGAAACTGGTTTATATGGCGACCAGGCTTTTAAGGACAATGTCAATCAGGTTTGGTATTTAGACCTGACTTTAAAAGCCCCTACTCCTGTAGTAATGCCTATTACCAAGATTGACTTGCGTTTACCTGTAGACAATATTCAATCTTTATGGCTCCCTGCTATTCAAGCTCCAGGCAAAAACTACCGTGCCAAAGGCATGTTAGAGTACAGCGCTAGCTTAACTACCCATATTTGCAATGTGGCTCCTATGGGTGCTTTTTACTCAGCAGAAGGTGTCAACAAGTTATCTTTTGCCCTGTCTGATTGCAAAAATGTAGTAACCATCACTGGTGGTGCTTACGAAGAGCAAGAGTGCGTACGTTTAACTTTCTCCTTATTTGAGACTCCAAGTGCTCCAATGGATGAGTACCACGTACGTCTGCGTTTAGATAGCTCTGCTATGAGCGTCTTTAGCGCTCTTAAAAATTGCTCTCGTTATTTTGAGCGTGAAGTCAATCAGGACATTATGGGTGTACCAGAGGCTGCTTTAGAGCCTGTTTACTCTACCTGGTATGCCTTCTTACAAAATATTACTGCTCAAGAGATTGAAGAGCAGTGCGCCATTGCCTCTAAGCTTGGCTGCAAGACCGTCATTGTTGACGATGGTTGGCAGACTGATGATAACAATCGTGGTTACAGCTATTGCGGAGACTGGGAAGTTTCCAAGCGTCGTTTCCCTAATATGAAGGAGCACGTAGCCAAGATTCATGCTATGGGCATGAAGTACATGATTTGGTTCTCTGTACCATTTGTAGGCGGCAAGTCTAAAAATGGCCCTGAGTACTCTCAGTACAGCTTATGCTACAACCCACGTTGGGGTGCTTATGTATTAGACCCTCGCTATAAGAAAGTACGTGACTTCTTAGTCAATACTTATGTATCAGCCGTACGTGATTACGACTTAGATGGTCTCAAACTCGACTTTATTGATGAGTTTGATATGCGTCAGGCTGATGCAAAGGCTCAGGCCTATGATGAACGCCGTGATACCCAGTCTTTAGTTGATGCTGTCGATATGCTCATGACTGAGGTACGTACTGCCTTGCAAGCAGTTAAGAGCGATATCTTAATTGAGTTTAGACAAAACTATGTCGGCCCAATGATTCGCAAGTACGGCAATATGTTCCGTGCTCACGACTGTCCAAATGACAGCTTAATGAATCGCATGACCACCACTGATGTCAGAGCCATGGCCTTAGATACTGCCGTGCACTCTGATATGTTCACTTGGTCTCCTAGCGAATCGGTTGAAAGCTCAAGCTTGCACTTTATCCATACCTTGTTCTCCGTGCCACAAATTTCTCCAAATTGTAAGCACTTAAACGAGCAGCATTTAGCTATGGTCAAGCACTGGCTTAGCTTTTACAAAGAGCATCGCAAGCTCTTATTACAAGGCCATATGGAAGCCTATCACCCAGAGCTTATGTACTCTAAGTTAGTGGGCACTTTAGATGATGAGCAGCTCATTATCACTGGCACTGACCAGCGCTTAGAGCTCTTTACCAAGAGCGAGATTAATACTACTTATGTAGTCAATGGCGCCATGTTAACTAGCTTAGTGCTTAAAGCTCCTGTAGAGCTTAAGCTTAGCGCTCAGATTTTTGATTGCCTTGGCAATCAGGTCAAAGAAATTAACGAGCTTACCTTAGGTCCAAGTTTATGTGAATTAGAGCTACCAAAGTCTGGCTATGTCAAGTTCACCAAGCTTGCTTAAAGTAAGCAGCAACTGATTTATTTTTTGTTTAGCACTCCTGCTTTATAGCAGTGAGTTTAAAGCTCCACTACTCTTAAGGGGCTGCCTCAACTCAAGCTGCATTTGCTTATTAAGGCAGCTCTTTATTTAGCTTGTGCGTTTTATGGTCAAGACAGTCTTTACTGACTTACCTTTTTTGTGTCTATGAGTCTTTAATTAAGACTTACTCCAGGAATGATAATTATGAGCGAAAGTTTAGATAAGAATGGAAATCAAATTCCATCTCCAATCGCACCTAAAGTTTCCATGCAAACCAAACTCTCTTATGGTTATGGTAGCTTTGGTAAAGATCTCTCTTTAGCTTTAGTTAATACCTTCTTATTCTTCTACTTAACTGACGTAGCAGGTGTGGCTGCGGCTACCGTAGGTATCATTTTCTTAGTCGCTCGTATTTGGGATACTATCAATGACCCTATCTGGGGTTATATCGTAGCCAAGTGCAATAGCCGTTGGGGTAAGTACAAGCCATGGCTCATCATTGGTAATATCTTCAATGCCTTATTCATGGTAGCTTGTTTTAGCACTCACTATTTTGAAGGCACCACCCAGATTATCTACTTAACCGTAGTTTATATCGGCTGGGGCATGGCATATACCATCTGTGATGCTCCTTTCTGGTCCTTAATTCCTACCATCACCTTAGATAAGGGTGAGCGTGAGGGCTTATTACCATATCCTCGTTTTGCTGCTACCTTAGGTAACTATATTGCAGCTGGCTGTGGTATTTATGCCGTTAACTTATTCGGTCAGGGCGACCAGGGCTTTGGCTACTTAATTTACGCTGCTATCGGCGGTTTATTAGCTATCTCCTCTGCTTGGGTTACCTGCCAGTGGACTGAGCAAAACTACCCAGAGAGCGGTTCTGATGACTTCTCCATTAAAGAAGCTATCTTTATCGTAGGCCACAACAAGCAGTTCTTAATCTTCTTATCCTTAGCTTTCTGCTTTGTTATCGGCGGTGGTATTAAAGATGCCTTAAACCTCTATATGTTTAAGTACGCCTTACACGATGAAGGCCTCTTCTCCACCATGATGTTAGCTGCCTCCGTAATTGCTGTTCCTACCTTGATCTTCTTCAAGCCTATGGTTAACGCAATCGGCCGTAAGTTAGTATTCACCTTATCTATCACCTTACCATTTGTCGCAGCAGGCTGCTTATCTTTAGCCGCTTGGGGCATGTTCCCTACCTACCCAATGGTCTTAGTCTCTGGCGGTATCACTGGTTTTTCCACTGCCGTATACTGGCTCTTAGTTATGATCATGGTAGCTGACACTGTTGACTATGGCGACGTAACCTTTAATTTAAGATCTGAGTCTATCTACTACTCCTTACACACCTTACTAGCTAAGTGCTCTGGTGCTGTATCTTCTGCTGTCGTAGGCTTATTCTTAGCTATGGTTAGCTATGTACCAAATGTTGAGCAAACTCAAGAGACCGTCAATGGCATCGTATCCTTATACTGGGGTACCACTATCTTGTGCTTAATCGGTGGCTTAATCTATGTCTTTGCTTACCGCCTCAATGGTTCTACCTTAGATGATATCCAGCGCACCTTAACCCGTCGCTATATGGACAAGGTAGTAGCCCAAGCTCGCACCAAGAATGTAGCTGAGGACTTAGAGGTCTTAAACAACAAATAATCCTTCTGTCTGCATTAATTCGATACCTATCTATACCAGATTAGATAAGCACATTTGCCTCGAAAAACACTTGCTGCTGGTATCAAATTAATCACTAACCTAAAGGAGCTCTCATGAGCTCCTTTTTTAATTCATCTCCCCCCTCTCTTGCGCGCTGTTCTACCGTCAAATCCTTAAGCCTCAAGACCAGTAGCTTTTTACTAACAAGGATTTTGGGCATATTTTTTGCTTTTAAATGAGGGTTAGTTTTTTAGAATTGCACTAAAAGAGAGATACTGTTATGGCTTTATACGTACAGACCAATGTAAGCTCAATCAATGCGCAAAGAAAGCTCACTAATGCAACTAATAGCTTAAATGTCAGCTATCAGCGCTTAGCCTCAGGCCTTAGAATTAATTCCTCTAAAGATGACGCTGCAGGCTTGCAAATTTCCGATCGTCTAACTTCTCAGATCAATGGTTTAAATCAGGGCAACCGCAATACTAACGATGGTATTGCACTAGCTCAGACTATTGAAGGTGCCTTAGATGAGACTACCAATATGCTCCAGCGTATTCGTGTGCTCGCTGTACAATCTGCTAACGGTACCAATACTGCCGAAGACCGCAGAGCCCTCCAAGAAGAAGTAAAGAGCCTCTCTGAGGAAATTTCCCGTATTGCCAAGCAAACTACCTTTGCGGGCAAGTTAATCTTAGATGGCGCAGGCGCTCCAGACAAGTCCTTAATTCCTAATGCTGCTCCCAACAAGGGCTCCTTGGTCTTCCAAGTAGGCGCCAACAAGGGCGATACCATCGGACTCAACTGGTGCAAGGCTTTCCATATGTCAGGCATTATGACCCAAGCTGGCATGCAATTAGGCAATAAAGGCGATGCAGGTTTTACCAAGGCAGGTAATGCTTACATATTTACTGTTGAGACAGTCTCCAAGGCCAATGGCGTATTGGGCAATATTGACAAGATGATTCAGCTAGTTGATTCCAAGCGCTCTGAGCTAGGTGCTTTGCAAAATCGTATGGAATCTTCCATCCGCAATCAAGCTAATGTTTCTGAAAACCAAGCTGATGCCCGTTCCCGTATCCGTGATACTGACTTTGCATCTGAGACCGCTGCTTTAACTCAGAACAATATCATCCAGCAAGCCTCTCAATCTGTGCTTGCTCAAGCTAACCAGCGTCCAACTATCGCTTTGAGCTTATTAGGCGGTTAAAGGCGCAGCGCTTCGCTTAATCTCATAGCCTTGTAGGCACGAAAAAAGGTCTAGTTAACCAAGTTAGCTAGACCTTTTTTCATAGAGACATGAGCTGATTCTTATGGCCTACCTCTCCTTAGAGAAGAAGGCTAGGAGCACCATAAGGGCGGCGCCGCAACAGACGGCAATATCGGCCACATTAAAGGCAGGATAGGCCCAAGTGATATTGTTCATGTCATCTTTTAAATAAAAGAGCAAGAAATCTACTACATAGCCGTGCATTAGACGGTCTATTAAATTGCCAATGGCACCGCCAATAAAGAGGGTATAGGCGACACAATGCCACTTGGCACTAGCTTTGGTTCTAAGTAACATGACCACAAAGACCAAAGCCATAATCAGAGCAATAGCAGCTAAAATATAGCGTTGGATACCTCCCCAGGAGGAGAACATGCTAAAAGCAGCGCCGTAATTATAAACGTGGACTAAGTTAAAAAATGGCAAGACTTCAATGCCACGAGTGTTATAGGCAATATTTTCAACACACCAGTACTTGGTGAGTTGATCGAGCACGATTACTAAAAGACTTAGTAATAAATAACGACCGCCGTGACGTTGGCGGTGATTGGAAAAAATAGAATCTCTGGACACAATCAAAATCTACTAAGCAAAATCAGGAATTGATATGAGTCATAATAGCAAAGCTCTTTTAAGGGCTCAATTTTTTTAAGTGCTTAAAACAAATAGGCCACAGTCTGGAAAAACCAAACTGCGGCCATGTTTGTTATGCCAAGCTTGCGCGCAGAGCTTTGGCTCTAAGCGCTAAGCTTTGTTAGTGGCATTAAGCGAAGAGACGCTTTTCGCCAAAGCGTAAGATGTTCTCTAAGCAGCGTGGGCATAAGGTTGGGTGCTCGCTATTGGAACCTACACCCTCTTCGTAGTGCCAGCAACGCTCACACTTTTGAGCGGCAGACTTAGTTACTACGAAGCCGACCTTAGCGCCATTAACTTCACCTGCAAAGGCACCCTCTGGAGCATCGCACTCGTTGACAGTGACCTTGGAGGTAATTAAGACGAAGCTTAACTCATTGTCTAAGGCCTTTAAGTCCTCAGCTACTTGACCCTGAGCGTAAACAGCCACCTCAGCCTCTAAAGAACCGCCGATTAAGCCCTCATTACGGGCCTGCTCGATAGCACGGTTAGCCTCATCACGGAAAGCTAAGATGCGCTCCCAGTAAGCGGAGTTGAACTTAGAGTTCTCGTCGATAGCCTTTAAGTTCTCATGCTCAAACCAAGTGGAGGTAAATACGAACTCATCGTGCTCACCTGGCATTACTTCCCAAACTTCCTGAGCAGTGAAAGATAAGATTGGGGCAATCCATCTTACTAAGCATTCAGCGATGATATAAAGGGCAGTTTGGCAAGAACGACGGGCTAAGCTGTCAGTCTTAGCGGTGTACTGACGATCCTTGATGATATCTAAGTAGAAAGAGCCCAGCTCAATAGAGCAGAAGCGCATTAAGGACTTAACTACTAAGTGGAAATCATAGTTATCGTAGTGAGATACGATTTCCTCTTGGGTCTTCTTAGCTAAGGAGACAGCCCACTTATCAAGCTCTACTAAGTCATCAAACTTAACCATGTGCTCCTTTGGATCAAAGCCATTTAAGTTGGCTAATAAGAAGCGGATGGTATTACGAATACGACGATAGGCATCAGAAGAGCGCTTGAAGATCTCTTGAGATACAGCAATATCACCAGTGTAATCGTTAGTAGCAACCCATAGGCGTAAGACGTCAGCACCCATCTTGTCCCAAATCTCTTGAGGGGCAATAACGTTACCTAAAGACTTGGACATCTTGCGGCCATGCTGGTCTACAGTAAAGCCGTGGGTTAATACCTGACGGTATGGGGCACGATCCTTCATGGCTACAGAGAGCATTAAGGAGGACATGAACCAACCACGGTGCTGGTCAGAGCCTTCTAAGTAAAGGTCGGCACCTTGAGAGCGGAACTCAGGACGCTGATCGGTAACAGAGAAGTGGGTAGAACCAGAGTCAAACCATACGTCTAAAGTATTTGGATCCTTGTAGTATAAAGGAGCTTCCTCGGCGCTAATTAAGTCCTCAACCTTGATGTCCCACCAAGCCTGGATACCCTTCTTTTCTACTTCCTTGGCTACCTTCTCAATGATTTGAGCAGTCTGAGGGTGGATCTTACCAGTTTCCTTGTTAACTAACACTGCACATGGCATACCCCAAGTACGCTGACGGGAAATACACCAGTCAGTACGCTGAGAGACCATGGCCTCAATACGGTTTTGACCCCAAGCTGGAATCCAACGTACGCCCTTGATTTCCTCTAAAGCGCGCTTACGTAAGCCGTTGCCATCCATGGTGATGAACCACTGTTGGGTAGCACGGAAGATAACTGGGGTCTTGTGACGCCAGCAGTGTGGGTAGCTGTGGGTGATCTTCTCAGCCTTTAATAAAGCACCACGCTCTACTAAAACCTTGATAACCTCTGGGTTGGCCTTAAAGACATTTAAGCCTGCAAATAAAGGAGTGTCCTTTAAGAAGCAGCCATCTGGACCTACTGGGTTAAAGATCTCAATGCCATACTTGGTAGAAACAGCATAGTCGTCTAAACCGTGACCGCCAGCGGTGTGAACACAGCCTGTACCAGCCTCTAAGGTAACGTGATTACCTAAGACGATAGGTACGCATAAGTCATAGAATGGGTGATGGAACTTTAAAAGTTCTAAGTCCTTGCCCTTGCAAGTAGCTACAACGCTATAAGCATCTTCGGCTACTTCAATGGTCTTCATGACGTTTTCAACTAACTCGCTAGCTACAATATAGCGGCCAGCCTTCTCACCAGTTACTTGAACTAAGGAGTACTCAAAGCTCTCATTTAAGGAGATAGCGCGGTTAGCAGGTAAGGTCCATGGGGTGGTGGTCCAAATTACGCAGCTTACATCACCCTCGCCTGCTGGATTACCAAAAGCCTTTAAGACAGCTTCTTGGTCTTGGGCAATAAAGCGTACGAAAATAGCATCAGAGGTTACGTCGTAGTACTCAACTTCAGCCTCAGCTAAAGCAGACTGACACTCCATACACCAGTAAACTGGCTTATAACCTAAGACGAAGTGACCATTTTCAATAACCTTACCTAAGGCGCGGATAATATTGGCCTCGGTATCAAAGTCCATGGTCAAATATGGGTGATCCCAGTCGCCAACTACACCTAAGCGCTTGAAATCGGCCATCTGGGCTGCGATCTGACGCTTGGCGTACTTACGGCACTCCTCACGGAATTGAGCGGCGTCGATCTTGTCGCCAGGCTTACCTACCTCACCTTCTACTTTTAACTCAATTGGCAGACCATGGCAGTCCCAACCTGGAACAAATGGAGAGTCAAAGCCAGATAAGGTCTTAGCCTTTACAATAATGTCTTTTAAAGTCTTGTTAATCGAGTGACCAATGTGGATGTTGCCATTAGCATATGGAGGGCCGTCGTGCAAAATGAAAGTATTGCAGTTCTTGCGAGACTCTCTGATCTTTTGATAAAGATTGTGCTCTTCCCACTTCTTGAGCATTAAAGGCTCACGCTTGGCTAGGTCGCCACGCATAGGGAAAGCAGTCTGTGGAAGATTTAAAGTGGACTTGTAATCTGCCATTTTTGCATCCTAAAAATTAAAGTTAAACGATTAACAAAAAAAATCTTAGCTTTTAATAATGAGACTCATTATGTAAAAGCTCACCACCACACTACAGCCTTGAGCCTCTCTTAGACAAACAAGAAACCCAAGGTTGTAGGCAGTAGCCTACTTAAAGACTAAGAAGATATTTGGCCCTTTCTTTATCGGCGGCAATTTGAGTAACTAATTGAGCCAAGCCCGAGAACTTAACTTCATCGCGGATCTTGTGCTTAAAAGCCACTTCGATCTCCTTGCCATATAAATCTCCTGAGAAATTCAAAATATGAACTTCTAATAAAGAGTGCAAGGTCTCAATACAAATAGTAGGACGATAGCCAACATTGGCCACGCCATCATACACGCCAAAAGGACTAGTAACTTTGACCGCATATACGCCCTTTAAAGGACAGATGCGGCGATTTAAATTGATATTGGCAGTAGGAAAACCTAAAGTGCGACCAATAGCATTGCCGTGTACTACACGACCAGAGATGGTATATGGTCGACCTAAGTATTTTTCTACAGTGGAAAAGTCGCCATGCTCAATCAAGCTACGAATTAAAGTACTTGAAATGCGCACGCCCTGCTCTTGGACTTTGTCGACACAAGAGCACTCAAGTCCCTGCTCGGCACAACGCTTAGCTAAAGCATTGAAGTCAAACTTGCCACCTTTGCCAAAATTAAAAGGTGAGCCTACAGTGACACTCTTGACGTTCATTTGGTTCTTTAATAAAGATACGAATTCGACATCATCAAGATCTGCAAACTTTTGGTTAAACTTCATGCAAAAAACATTTTGCAAGCCATAGGCACGAAATACTCTAAGCTTATCGCGAATGTTAAATAAGCGGGCAGGAATATTGCGACCAAAAAATTCCATAGGCTGGGGTTCAAAAATCAATACCGCAGACTCAAGGCCCATCTTACGAGCCTTTTCTTGCATACGATTAATTACCGCCTGATGCCCCACATGAAAGCCATCAAAATTACCAATCGCTACGGCAATCCCCTTAGAGCTTACATGAAAATCAGACAACCAACGATAAAGACGCATGACTCTTGCAATCCCCAATCATTAAAAAACCATTACAAGGAATCAATCCTTGCCACCAATATCAACCAACAAAAAACATTAGTACTGTTAATTCAAGCTCTGACTAATCCAGCACTGTCAATAATAGAGCTTGGTTACTTTACTTTAGAAAGTAGAGCACAATTATAGCGACAAAATGGCCTTTGTGCGCTATTAGTTCACCTTAATAGCACTACAATTGTGCAAAAAATTAGCATCCGTGCCTACCAAGCAACGCATAAAGAGCCTTTTATTATGCAGCTCTTTTACCTAATTTCGACGATAAAACACCACTTTTTAGCCACAAAAGAGCACAAAATTACTCTCCAAGCCTCCTTTTTTCATAAAAATTAATGCCCCAAAAGATAACAGCTCTGCCCCATAGGGGCACAGTCATATAGATGCAACGTCTATCCTAAAACACTAGAGGCCACAACAATGTGGCCTCTATTAACTGTGCCCACAAATACGAGCTGTAGGCCTAGCAGGACAACTTATTTGCCTTTGACGATATAGCAGGCGTCAGCTAAGCCTAATTTGCAGGCTTTGGAGTAGTAGGCTTGAGCCTGAGTATTATTCTTGGCTACCCCCACACCCTGCCCATAAGCAAAGGCTACATTCATACAGGCAGTACCAGACTTTAAGGAGCAGGCTTTAACGTTATTTTTTAAAGCGCTGTCATAACGACCTTGCTTTAAATCGAGTAAAGCAGCGCTTTCACATGCAATACCAGAACCTAACTTACAGGCACGCTGATAGCCCTTGGCAGCTTCATCTAACTTACCTTGGTTTTGGGCACTAAAAGCTAAAGATAAGCAAGAGTCACGATTACCTGCATCACAAGACTTATTATAGGCACTATAGGCATTGGCATCTAAAGAGCTATATGAGGCAATCACACCGCTACAGGCTAATGGATGGTCTAAATTACAGGCCTTAACTAAATAGTTTTGAGCACTTGAGCCTGACATTAAACCTAATTGATAGCAAGAGTCGCTCTTAGAGTTAGAGCAGGCAGAAGCTAAGTTGCGCTCTGCCTGAGTGTAATTGCCCTTAAAGACTTGGAAATTACCTAAAAATTGACAGGAAATGGCATTGCCTTTAGAGCAAGACTTAGTAAATAAGTCAAAAGCCTCCTCGAGCTTGCCTGAACGCACCTTGGAGCTGCCTAAGATGCTACACGAAGATTCAGTACCTAAATTACAAGAGCGCAGGTAGGCGTCAGCTGCATCTTGGTGCTTACCTGACTTACTATAGCGCTGGGCTAAGGTTAAACAAGCCTCGCCATCTTTTAAGTCACAGGCTTTAGAGTAGGCCTTATTGCCATCAGCATAGCGCTTTTGCTCGTAAAGACGATCGCCTAAACGTAAGCAAGCACTCGAATTATTAAAATCACAGGCCTTTTGATAAGAATCTAATGCACTATCACTCTTGCCTAATTTGTTTAATTGCTCGGCACCATTAATACAATTGGTTGCACCACCTAACTTGCAGCCTAAGGCAAAGTCCTTTTGCGCTTGGGCGGTACGCTTAAACTCGGTATTAACTAAACCTAATTTGTAGTAAGCATCACCTGCAATAGCAAGATCGCCAGACTGGGTAGCATCGCTATAGGCATTCAAAAGCTCATCGCGAATATAGCGACCTGGCAGCCAAGTTTCGATATTTAAACCATCTTTGTAGGCACGGAAGAATAAGTCACCTTTTACTAAGCAATAGCGCTTATCAGAGCCACAGGCCTTGGTGGCTAGGAAAATAGCGCTCTTGAGATCAGCAAAATCACCCTTTTGCTCATAATCAGACAAAGCCTCAAGAGCCATAACCTCACAGCTCTTACCGCCCTTGATACGACAATCAGTTTTAATTTGCTCTTTACGAGCACGTATGGCCTCTTGAATTTGCTCCTCAGTAGGCGCATTTTCGAGTGCAGCACTATCTGTAGAGTCACTTGAGCTAGTGGCATTACATCCTGACACAATAAGAGAGGTGCCTACAACTAAAGCACCCATGAAAGGCCAGAGGCCTTGCTTGAAAATGGATTTCACTTAAATTCTCTCCTTGGCTTTGAGCTAACCAGACGCAGTGCTCTAGCAAAGCAAATTTCACGCCGCATAAAAGGCATAGGCAATTAAAGTTGGCGCCATTATAGCCAAGCGCAGCAAAAAAAAGAGTGGCCTAGCGCTCACAAATGGCTTACGTATGCACTTTTAAGAAAAATCAAGATTTTTTTTGCGTATAAAGCTCACAGATATGCACTTTTCTTTAATCCTTTTGATATAATACCGCGTTTAGTGCCCCAGCCTACCTAAAATACCCAACAAATTAGGCGGCTGTGGTTCAAAATCTTTTAAAGTACTTTGAAATAATTCCAGGAGCTATTTGTGCCTAATATTAAGTCTGCAAAGAAGCGCGTTGTTCTCAATGAGAAGTCCCGTCAACGTAATGTTGCTGCTCGTTCCAAGATGCGTACCTTAGTAAAGAAGGTTCTCGCAGCTGTTGCTCAGAACAACAAGGAAGCTGCTGTTGCCGCATTCAAGGAAGCTGAGCCAGTTTTAGACCGCGCAGCTTGCAAGGGTTTAATCCACAAGAATAAGGCCGCTCGTCACAAGAGTGAGCTTGCTAACAAGATCAAGTCTTTAGCTTAATAAAGCTCCTTATTTGATCAAAAACCCTGTTGTTCTCTTCAAGAGAAAGCAGGGTTTTCCCCTTTGCACTACTTGCAGAGGCGCTTTAATAATTAAAAGTGATTGTGCAAGAAGTGCCAAAGATTGGCCTCTGGGAAAGTTTTTCTCAGAGGCCAATTTTTTTTGTCCTTAAGTGCATGTCCTTTAATTTTGGGGCGCACTATGTATAATTAAATTGAGGCTCACGCGGTTTTTCAAGCGCACCAAACAATTTAGGCAAGCTATTTGCTAGAGCTCAATTAGTAGCTCTTGAGCTGTGGCGTATCGTAGCTCGTGCCAAAAAAGGGAGCACATTTAGGATTAGCAAAAGGAAGCACACATTATGTCCGAAGCCCAAACTTCACAACGTCCTAACATCATTTTTTATCTCACTGAAAAACAACGTGCCGACACTTGCGGTTGTTTCGGTCAAAAATTAGCAACCACTCCTATCTTAGATGAGCTTGCCCAGCAAGGTGTCAAGTTTAATCAAGCCTTTGCTACTCTAGCCGCTCCTGTTGCTATGAAGGCTACCTTATTAACTGGTCAAGATCTTACCAAGACCAAGTGCTTCAAAAACTTAAGCAAGTTACCTAAAGATACTAAGACCTTAGCTAGCTTTGCCCAAGAACAAGGCTATGAGACTGCCTTTATCGGTAGCTGGCAATTAGGCACTGACTCAAAGAGTAATTTAGATAAAAGCGTTGCCCTTAACGATCGCGGTGGCTTTAGCCAATTTTGGCGCGGTGCCCACGATCTTAAGGCTACCTCCTCTTTAACCAAGGGGGGCTTTGTTTATGATGAGCAAGGCAATAAGGTCGAATTTGCAGGCTATAGAAGTGATTGTTTGACTGATATGGCCTTAGAGTTCTTAGACAAGCGCGATAGCTCCAAGCCATTTTTCATGACCATGTGCTATAGTGAGCCTACAGCCAAAACTCAAGAGCAAATTAAAAAGGAGAAGGCTGAGGCTGACGTTAAAATCAAAGAAAAGGTCGATGAGATTATCAAGGAGCAGAGCATTACTTCCATTCCTAAGATGGAAGAGCTCCGCTACCAAGTAAACTTTGATTACTTAAACAATTTATTAGCCTACGATAGCCCTTCTGAGGAAGTAGAAGAGCTCTTTGCCAAGACCAGCTCGGCTTTAGATATCCAAGTTTTAACCTCTAATCAGCGTCGTAACTTCCAAGTTTACTTAGCTCAATGCTATAAGATCGACCAAAACTTAGGTAAGTTAGTTGCCAAGCTCAAGGAGCAAGGCTTATATGACAATACTGTCATTGTCTTTACCTCCTTAAGTGCCAATAACTTTGGCTGCCGTAATAACGATAAGAACTTCAATGGCTTTGATGATGGTGCTCGCTCCGCTCACGACAATAGCTCCCATGTACCATTAGTCATTGGCGGTGGCTATATCAAGAGCGCTAAGAGCATTGATGAGTTAGTCTCCTTAGAGTCTCTAGCCAAGACTGCCGCTAAGTTAATGAGCAACCATTGCAGCTGCACTGATGCACTCTTAGGCGAAGATCTCTTAGCTTTAGATCCTAACAACACCAATGAAGATAAGGAACTCTACTACCAGATCTCCGAAAGCCGCGTCGGCCGTGCCTTACGTACTTCCAAGTATCTCTTTGCTGTTAATGCACCTAAGCTCAATGGTACTGAGGCTTATAGCGCCACTGCCTATGTGGATGACTATATGTACGATATCAAAAACGATGACATTGAAATTAATAGCTTGGTCTATGCCCTTAACTATAAGGAAATCCGCGAGCAATTACGTACTCGTCTTATCGAGTTAATCCAAGAGCGCGAGCAGAGCACTGTTACTATCGAGCCACGCGTCCGCGCCAAGATTGAAAATGACAATGACGTCAGTGAAGGCTATCGTGAAGGCGAGTTAGACGAGGACTATTAATCCTTCTGCGCTCCTACTCAAGCTCACTAAAAAAGCCCAGCTCTTGCTAGCTGGGCTTTTTTTGTAGATAGATATAAACCAAGGCACAAGCACGAAGCTCTTTAGCTGTAACTTTTTTTACTAAAATTCCACCCAATTTAGGATTTAGGCCTTGTTAACCATATCAAGGTATGCCCTAGTGAAAGTTTTCAAAAGTTCGTTTACTGGCATAGTTGATTTTAAGTTCG
>Tim_p2__coassemble_175_pt1 | contig 41339 bp, 30 predicted proteins | sample Tim_p2__metabat2_low_PE_020 | metagenome-assembled genome bin Tim_p2 | reverse complement strand
GTACTTTGCACCAGCAAAGTGCGTAAGGCCATTTTATTGCCAATAAATCCTGATTTATGCACATTTTTAGGGCTTTGCAACATAATTAAATATGCTACAAATTTGTGCTAAAGCTTATTAGACTAGCAATCGCGGGTACAATAGAGGCGCACGCTTGGGTTTTAGGGGCTTTAGGAAATAGTCCGTATCACGTACAATCTAAAACTTAAGCTCTACGGCTCTAGTATTTGTTAACAGGACTCTATGCGCATCAAATCACTAAGGATTGAAGATCTGTCTTAATGTGCGCTACGACCCAAAAAATAGGAGAAGTTCCATGCATACCTTCCACGGCTCGTTAGTTGCTCTGATTACACCATTTAAAGATGGCAAACTTGATGAGGTAGCATTGGAGCGCCTGGTTGAGTGGCACATTGAAAACGGCACTGATGCTATTGTTCCAGCAGGTACCACTGGTGAATGCCCAACTTTAAGCTCTCAAGAACACACTCGTGTTATCGAAATCGTAGCCTCCGTTGCCAATAAGCGTGTTCCAGTTATGGCAGGTGCAGGCTCTAACAATCCAGTAGAAGCTATTCACTACTCCTTAGAAGCTCAAAAAGCAGGCGCTGACGGTTTATTACATGTAGCTGGCTACTACAATAGACCAAATCAAAACGGCTTATATTCCCACTTCAAGATGCTCCATGATGCCACTGAGCTCCCAATTTTCCTTTACAATATTCCAGGCCGCGCCGTAGTTAATATCTTGCCTGAGACTGTAGCCAAGCTCTCTGAATTACCTCGTATTGCAGGTATCAAGGACGCTACTGGTGATTTAGCTCGTCCATGGCAGGAGCGTGCTTTAATTAAGCGCCCTGACTTCACTTGGTTAAGCGGTGAGGATGCTACTCAAGTAAGTTATAATGTAGCAGGCGGTGTAGGCTGTATCTCAGTTACTGCTAATATTGCCCCTCAATTAGTGCACAAGGTTCAAGAGTTAACCTTACAAAACAAGTGGCAAGAGGCTCGTGAGCTCCAAGATAAGCTCATGAAGCTCCACGGCTTAATGTTCAAAGAGCCATCCCCAGCAGGCGCAAAATACGGTGCTTCTTTATTAGGCTTATGCTCCGATGAGGTTCGTTTACCTATCATGCCACTAAGCCAAGAGACCAAGGACGCCATCAAGAGCGCCATGCAAGAGCTCGAACTTATCTAAAAGATATTTTTTAGTTATCTAGGCCGTTCACTACACTTTCTGACATCAGCGCCTTAGGCTTTAGAAAGGTATTTGAGCGGCCTTTTTGTTTGTATAGCCCCACAAACAATAGCCAACTAGGTTCTCTACAGGGCCCCGTGCCAAAGAATTGCATATTTCTTTATCAAGTTTTTTAACTGCACTTAACAAGGAGATCTGCGCTTAAAGCTCTGCTGCTTTCAAGAGCGATGAGCGCCTCTATCACACGTATGACAGAAGCAACTAACCAAGAAAACGTAACTCCTGAGATGGAAAATCCAGCTGAGAACAAGAAGAACCAGCGCGTAAAGTCCTTTGTGATTCGCGCAGGCCGTATGACCAGCGCCCAAACCAAGGCCTTAGAAGAGCTGAGCCCTAAGTATTTGGTAGATGTCAGTTCTTTAGAGCGCTTGGACTGTGCGAAAATTTTTCAGCGCGAAGCTCCTTTAGTAGTCGAAATTGGCTTTGGTATGGGTAAATCTTTTGTGGAAATGGCCCAGAAAGACCCATTACGCAACTATTTAGGCATTGAAGTACACCCTCCTGGGGTAGGCGCTGCCATGCTCTTAATTGAAGAAGCTCAACTATCTAATGTGAAAGTAATCAAGTATGATGCTTTTGAGGTTTTAACCAAATGCTTGGGCCCAGAGAGCATCGATATCTTGCAAATCTTCTTCCCTGATCCTTGGCCAAAAGCTCGTCACCACAAGCGCCGCTTAGTAAATGACGACTTCTTAAAGCTGGTTACTCCACTACTCAAACATGGTGGACAGATCCGCATGGCTACCGATTGGCAAGAGTATGCAGAGCAGATGTTAGCTTGCTTAGATGCAGCTGAGGGCCTTGTCAATACCAATCCTGAGGGAGGCTATATTCCACGCCCAGATTGGCGACCACTTACCAAATTTGAACAAAGAGGTGAGCGCCTTGGTCACGGAGTGTGGGATTTAGTATTTGAACGTGTCTAATCGCTACCAAGATCTTCTTGCTTTTCTGAAAAGCCATAATATTCCGTGCTCTGAGTGCAATCCTTGCGATTGTGGCTGCCAGTGTGCTCATTCTTTAACTTTGCTCAATGGCGATGCAAGCTTTAGACGCTACTATCGCCTAAGCTTAAGTGAGGCTGACTTTCAAACTTTAGTAACCAATACTAAAGTTAATCCTCGCATTGCCTATGTAGGCTCAGTCATTATTATGGACGCCCCTCCTGAGACCCAAAAGAATCAGGAGTTTGTCGCTATTAACCGTATCTTAGACCATGCCAATGTGCTCACTCCTGCTATCTTTATTAGCGATATTGAGCAAGGCTTTATGGTGCTCGAGGATATGGGTGACTTTGTTTACATTAACTCAATTCCTGAGGGCAAGGAGCCTGCTTATTACTTCAAGACCATTCGCGAGCTCACCAAGATTGGTGCTATGCCTTTTAGCGCCGAGCAAGCACAGCGCTTGGAGCAATATCGTGCCAAGGCTCAGCAAGATCCTACAATTGAAAGCCATGTCATCCCGCACTATAAGCTCGATGAGACTGACTATCAAAACTTAGCTGCCTTGCCTAAATTTGATGATGATTTCATCAAAATGGAGCTCAATATCTGTCAAGAATGGCTCTTTGATAAGACCTTAAACTTAGAGTTAAGCGTTGCAGATAAAGACATGATTGCTAAGGCTTTTGACTTTATCTCCGCTCAGTGCCAAGCTCAACCACAAGTTGCCATGCACCGTGACTATCACTCACGCAACATCATGGTAACTCCGGCAGGGCAGGAGATTTCAATTCTCTCGCGCTTTGCGATTTTAGATTACCAAGACATGGTCAAAGGCCCAATGGGATACGATCTCGCCTCCATTGGCTATGATTGCTATGTCGATATGGAAGATGAGTTTGTTGAGTGGATCTGCAAATTTGCTTACGAGGTTTATAGCACCTGCGGTATCTTTGATGTCAAGGATATTGACCAAGAGCAATTTAATCGCATGATTAAGATCTGCGCCATTGAGCGCCATATCAAGGTATTAGGACTCTTTGAGCGCTTGAACTTACGTGATGGCAAGAGCTCTTATCTCCAATATCTACCACGCGTCTTAGGCTACCTCATGCACAATTGCGAAAGCTTCGAGCAATTACACGACTTCAAGCACTTCTTACAAGAGCGCGTGCAAGGTCGTATCTAAATATATAGACTCCAAGCTCTATATTAGCCACTGTTATCGCCAGTAGATACAGTGGCTTTTGTGTATCTAAGAGTATGCTAATTTTTTTTAGTTACTTTGTTGCTACAATAGACCTACAATGCATCTATTCAACTAAGGACGAGCGTTTTTATGCTAAAGGCAATGATTCTGGCTGCAGGTCAAGGCAAGCGATTAAGACCGATTACTAACACCATTCCTAAACCAATGGTAAGTGCTGGCGGCAAATCTTTAATTGAGTGGCATTTACACAAACTCAAGGCCTTAGGGATTGACAATATCGTCGTCAATGGCGCTTATTTAAAGGAAGTCTTATTTGACTATCTGCAAGATGGCGCGCGCTTTGGCGTGCATCTTGAGCACTCGAGTGAAGAAGGCGAGGGCTTAGAGACGGCAGGTGGCATTATTAAAGCCCTGCCGCTCTTAGGAGATGAGCCTTTTTTAGTCATTAATGGCGATATCTTTTTAGATTGTCCTTACGATTTCTTACTGCCATGTCCACAAGAGCTCTTAGAAACAGACGCAAACGGCACTCCCAAGTGCTATGGACATTTATATTTAACTCCCAATCCTGCGCATAATCTCAAAGGCGATTATGCCCTCACCGACAAGGGCTTATTAAGTTATGGCAGTGACTATACCTTTGCAGGCTTTGCCTGGTATCACCCGCTAGCTTTTGCTAAGCGTCAGGTAGCCCGTGAGCCATTAAGACCTTATTTTGACCAATGGGTAGCTCAGCAAAAACTTAGTGCCAGTATTTTAGAGGCTCGTTGGTTTGATGTAGGCACAGTAGAGCGCCTGCATGAACTTGAGGATTATTTACAAACAAAATCCTAAGCATCACTAACACTAACACCAACACCATTATTAGGAAGAATTACCATGTCTTGGAAAGGACGTATTCTAGGTGCCATTATTGGCTTTATCTTTGCCAATATCCTCGGCGCTGTAATTGGCTTTGCCGTCGGCTTTTATACTTATGATAAGCCCAAAAATGACCTGCTCAAACAAAAGCAAGCGAGTGACCGTGCTTTCTTTAATAACAATAGCCGCACTAAAGAGCAAGAGGGATTAATCTTATCTACCTTCCGCTTAATGGGCTATGTAGCCCGTGGCGCTGGCTCGATTAATATCGATCATATTCGTCAAGCTGAACAAAAGATGGATGAGATGAATCTTGATCATGCCATGCGTCAACAGGCTAAAGAGTGCTTTAATTTCGGCAAGTCCGATGCATTTAACCTTCAAGAGGAAGCCTTTAAATTACGCGCTATCATTGGCTCTAACAACATCATGCTCTCCTCCATTCTAGAAATTCTAGTCATGTTGGCCTTAGCTGATGAGGTCTTAAGTGCAGGCGAAAATGAGCGCTTAATGAATATTGCGCTCTCTTTAGACGTGCCTTCTTATCAAATGGAGCGCTTGATTCAAACCCGTTTGGCAGAAATCAATATTGCCCGCTTCTATCGCCAAATGAATGAAGCAGCCAATCGCTATCGTCACGAGCACACCTCAAAGTCCCACCAGCAAGAAGGCGCAAAAGATGCTCAAGCGCGCCAGCGTGAGGAATATGAAAACTATCAGCGTCAAAGACAAGAGCAAGAGCGCGCCCGTCAAGAACAAGAAAGCCGCGAACGAGCCTACCATCAAAAGCATGAATATAAGAGCGAAATTGAAGTGGCTTATGAGCTCTTAGGCGTAACGGCCGATACTCCATGGGAGGAGATTCGTCGTGCCCACAAGAAGCTGATGTTAAAGTACCACCCTGACCGTCTGGCTGCCCAAGGCATTCCACCTGAATTAGCCAGCGTCTATACCAAAAAGGCCCAAGACGTCCAAGCTGCCTTCAACCTAATTAAAAAGCACTTGGGCAAAAAATAAGCCCCCTGCCCCTGCAGCGCCACAGGCGTTGCGCTCAAAAAGAGCTAGCTCCTTTTAACTCTGGGGCTAGCTCTTTTTTGTTACTACTCTTGAGGGCAGTATTTGCTATTGAGGGCATCTAAATGGGTTTCTTTGAGCATGGTGTTGGCAACTTTAGTCACCTGAGAGCTCAAATCATCATCCAGCCACGATTCTTTGGGAGCAAACTCCTCAGGAATAGCAAAAGGAGCAGGTGCGCAAAAACTCAAGGTCTCATCGGTAGATGGATGCTTAAAGCGCAAGAGAGCTGCATGGAGATTTAAATGCTCAACGCACTCATAAATGGCATCTGTAGCATACAGATGATCACCTAAAATTGAGTGCCCTAATTGCTGCATATGCACACGCAATTGATGAGATCTACCTGTTTGAGGATAGAGGCGCACTAAGGAGCAATTACGCTTGTCGTCATAGCATAAAGATTGATAGTAAGTTAAAGCCTGCTTACCGACCTCAAAATCAACTTTTTGATAAGGACGATTGTTAATATCTAAGATTAAAGGCAAATCTACAGCACCAGTGCCCTCAAGGCGACCATCGACCCAAGCTACATAGACCTTTTTCACATCACGGCTGATAAACTGTTTGCCCAAATTAGAAATAGCAGGCTTGTTTAAGCCCACTACCATCACACCTGAGGTGCCATAATCTAAGCGATGCACCGCAAAGGCATTTTCATAAATGCTTTTGACGCGCGATAAAATACTGTCATGATGAATGCGTTGCTTGCCAGGCACCGAGAGAATAGTAGCAGGCTTATTGACCACCATAATGTCATCATCTTCATACAAGATATCTAAAAAAGGCACTAATGGTGGATCATAATTAAAGGCGCGATGAGACATAACAATGTAGACCTAAGTAGGTACAAAAAGGCCCGTATTACACGGGCCTCTTGTGCAAATGCATTAAATGGGAAAATTATTACTGGTCTTTCCAGAACATGAGGCTTTCATACCAGCTGTCGCTCTTTTCTTCAGGCTCTGGAATCTCGCCTGGACGTGGTGGTGGCGGTACGTCACTTAAGGAGATAGAAACCCTTTGCTTACGAGCATAAGCAGGAGCTAAGAACTCTGGCTCTTGCTTGTATATATCCTTATAAAGCTTTAAAGCTCGTTGCTTAGGATCCTTTAAGCCTAAGCGATCATAAGATCTAACCATCAAACCTAAAGCTTCTTTGAGAGAGGAAGTATCTCTGTAGGTGTATAAAATGTTCTTAGTGTGCTTGATGCAAGAGACATAGGCACCACGCTCAGAGTAGTATCGGGCAATAGCTAACTCACGCTTAGCTAATTCCTCTTTAATGAAGATCATGCGCTGGAGAGCATCGGCAGCATAAAGGCTATTTGGGTAGGTCTCAACTAAAGTCTTAAAAGTATTAAAGGCATTGTAGTAATAAGACGGATCCTTTTCTGAACGATCTAGGCCTAAGTAGTCTTGAATCATATCAGAGCGCTTTTGAATCTCCACTAAGCCCTTCATATAATAGACATAGTCGATATTAGGATGGGTTGGGCTTAAACGTAAGAAACGAGCAGCTTGAGCAGCAGCTAATTCACTCTCACGCTCTTTGTAATAGACGTAAAGTAAATCTAACTGCACCTGGGAGCTTAAATCACCGAAAGGATAGCGTGAGTCTAAAGCTTCTAAATAACGGCGAGCTACAGCAAAATCACCTGTAGCCATATTAGCCTTGGCTACATCGTAAAGATTCTCTGGCGATACATCAGGAACTTCGTCACTATTGTAATTGGAACTGCTACAAGCAGTGATGGCAAAGGTGAGGCTAAGCATCACTGAGGCCAGGATTTTATACATCAAAAAGCTCCGCTTAGAAACTAAGAAACAAACTAAGCCATATTCGATGGCTTGCACAATGATGCCCTATTTTAGCAAAAATTAAAGACTGCAAAAGCCAATAATAGAGCAAAGGTGATAAAAAGCGCCTTAAAGACAAGAGGCACCACTAAAGCAAAGTGGTGCCCCTCTCTATACCTTTGAGCACGACAACAATCGCTTAGAGACTACGCCATAAGAAGAAAAGCTCAGGGCTTACGGACACTAAGATCTTGTAAATTAAGGCGTTTAAGGCATATAAGGCTAAGAGCACTACCATCAAAGAAATATCAATCATGCCAATTGGAGGAATGATTCTTTGTACTGGGGCAGTAATTGGCGAGGTAGCTTGGCCTAATAAATAGCTCAAAGAGCGAGTAGCAGGAAGCCAAGAGCATAAGGCTTGGACTAATAAGAGCACAATGAGTAAATAGCCAAAGCTCTTAACACATAAGATGACAGCACCACATATGGCAAAGCCAAGAGGCATCTTAACGAGCAATAAAGCTGAAACTAACCAAATAACAACACTCAAGAGCAAAGAAACAATAATGCCTGCCATAAAGAAGTTGCCAATACGCACATTACGCCAGACAGGAATATTGACTAATGGATTAGTAAGCTTAGTCACGGACTGGGTAATTGGGTGGTAGTAATCAGCCGAGCTGCTTTGAAGCAAGGCTCTAAACTGGAATAACATAACTACGGCGGTAGCAAAATACATTAAGAGCCAGAAAGCACCTGGGGACATAGTAGTAAAAACTCCTGTGATGAAATTATTTAAACATGGTCTCAAATTCGTGAGTACGACGTAAGCAAGCCTCAATTACCTGCCCCATCATCTCTTCAAATTTGTACTCACTCATTTGAGCTAAACCTTGGAAGGTGGTACCGCCCTTGGAGGTCACAGCCTCACGTAGCTGCGCTAAAGACTTATCTTGATTATGAATCACCATTTGTGCAGTACCTAAGGCCATTTGTTCGATAATCTCACGAGCTTGAACGTCACTAAAGCCACGCTTGGTAGTCTCTGTAACCAAGGCTTCCATAAAGCGATACATAAAGGCAGGAGCAGAACCTGCAAGCGCACCTAAACTATTAATGCCCTCCTCATCGGTGAGCACAGTTTTACCTAGACCTTGTAATAAGTCTAAGCACAATTGCTCTTGCTTTGGACTAATATCCTGACCCGAGCACATGGAGGTCAGTCCTAAACCTAATTGAGCTGGGGTATTAGGCATAATTCTAATTAACTTACATGGACCTAAGCGGGAGTAAAAAGCCTCGGTACGCCAGCCTGCAGCCATGGAGATAAAAAGCTTATCGCTATAATCGATACCACTGTCTTTAATTTGAGCTAACACCTCAGGCATGATCTGAGGCTTGACGCCTAAAAAGACAATATCGGCAAAAGCTAAGGCTTCAAGATTATCTGACGTAATTTGTGCACCTTGGGCTGCAAAAGAAGCAAGCTTTTCTACATGCGGACCTGCAACCATAATGGCATCTAAATTAGGACGAGTTTTAACAATACCATTGAAGATGCAGGTGGCCATATTGCCACCGCCAATAAATGCAATTTTTAACTGACTCATAACATCCAACTAAAACATATCTTATGCACTAAACCACCCTTAAAGAGCACTACTGCGCAACGTCGTTGCACGCACCTGCTCTTTAAGCCTTGTGGGAGTAATCACGGGCTCCAAAAATAGCACTGCCAATACGCACCTCAGTGGAGCCTTGAGCAATAGCACACTGCATATCCGCTGTCATGCCCATAGAAAGCTCGCGCAAAGATGGATAGGAAAGAGCATATTGATCACGCAGCTGCTTTAACAATGCAAAAGATTGCTCTAACTCCTCTTGTGGGGCATCAATACGAGCCACCCCCATTAAGCCTATCACCTCAAGCTTAGTTAATAATGAGGCTTGCTCAAGTAAAGACACTAACTCACTAATCTCACAACCTTGCTTTTGCTCTTCATGGGAAATATTAACCTGAATCATGACTTTGAGTTTAGGCAAATTGTCAGGACGCTGCTCATTTAAGCGCTCTAAAATCTTTACTCTATCGACACTTTCTACTACATCAAAGTGAGCAGCAATATGCTTGGTTTTGTTAGACTGCACAGGACCAATAAAGTGCCAAATAATATCGTTAAAGCCTTGTTCCTTTAAAGAAGTGATCTTTGTAACCGCCTCTTGGACATAGGACTCACCAAAGTGACGCTCACCTTGAGCATAGGCCTCTTTAATCATGTCCTCTGGCTTAGTCTTAGATACACATAATAAAGTGATTTCTTGTACATTGCGACCTGCATGGCGTGCATCTTGCGCAATTTGCTCACGAACAACAGCTAAATTTTCAATAATATTTTGCATAAGTAAAAAACTTTCTGACGTACAAACTTACAATGAGCAGGGCAGCTTATGAACTGCTTTTTTTTGATTTTATAAATTAGCACGCTCAGACTATAATTAATTAACTAGGTAATTAAAACTACTCCTAGATGGGCGTCTTAAGCGCTCATAAGTAGAAGATCTCTAAGTTAAGATCCTAGCTCATTTTCCCTTTAATTGAGGCTATTATGTTTTATATTGATGAAGATACTTGCACCCAATGTGGTTCTTGCGTAGACGTATGCCCTTGCGATGCCATTATAGTTGATGACAAAGGCCATCACTCTATTGATGAGGCATTATGTGTAGAGTGCGGCGCTTGCTACGATGTTTGCGAGTATGGCAGCATCTTTGAGGCAGAGCCTGCAACCATGATTCCAAAGAAAGACGTCTAAGCGCATTTCTGCTATAAGCTGTAGCCTCTCATGCAAGATAGTGCTACAGCTTACTTACCCCCTCACCTCATCTACAACAAACAAGCTCTCCTTTGTTCAATGCCTCTAGCGCTACACATGCTTTATGTCACAAAGCTATTTACACAACCAACAAAAGTAGCAGCCTTGCACCTAGGTTTCTCATATCTCCTTACAATCAGGGCAAATAGCTTGCTACTCCTTTGGGGCTTTTAATGCCATTGTTCTTAATATGGCGCGTGGTAGACTTGACTGCGAAATGGGCGCTGGCTTTTGTCTTGAAAGTCACTGTAGTGTTTGGCTACATCGCGCATAAAGTCACTTGGTTGGACATCTTCTTCATACCCCCCTGCATAGCGCATCTGACGGGTAGAGGCAAAAGTAACAAATAAGTTATGCTGAGCACGGGTAAAGGCTACATAAGCCAAACGACGCTCTTCTTCATAATCATGAGCTCGATAAGATGGCAAGATGCCTTGCTCAAAGCCCACAATAATCACTACAGGGAACTCCAAGCCCTTGGAGGCGTGAATAGTCATGAGCTTCACGCCCTCATCTGCAACTATAGAGCCAGTAGCATTAGCCTCAACCGAGGCGGTTAAAGTAGCGCTTGAGAGAAAAGAAATGAAATTCTCATAATTAATCTGCATGACATCCTGACTGTGATTTTGGTCTTTGCTTAAGAGCTCTTGAGTTTTAGGATATGGAGCATTTACAAAATAATCAGGAACCTGTCCTGAGGATAATTGCCACTCAGCTTCTACCCGATTGTGATTGCTAAAGAAGGTTTTTGCATTAATAATGAGCTGATTGATATTGTCCAAACGGGACACACCCAAACGAGCCGAGCGCTCCTTGGTATCTAAAGACCTAAAGTGCTCCTCTAAACCTGTCTCATGCATGAGCTTTTTAATAAAGAGATCTAAGCTGTAGCGGCACACATCTTGACGTAAGTCTTCAATCAAATAGTAAAAAGATACGAACTTTTTAATGAGCTTCATGCTCGCTGCATCATTGGAGTTAATAATATGTGCCAAGGCCTCATATAAAGATAAGCCACAAGCACTAGCATAATCTTCAAGCTTGCCTAAAGCAGCCTTGCCAATGCCACGCCTAGGGGTATTGATAATGCGCGCAAAGGATACATCGTCTTTTATATTGGCAATAACGCGCATATAGCTTAAAACATCTGCAATTTCGTTACGCTCGTAGAACTTTAAGCCGCCATAGATCTGGTAAGGAATGTCATTGTCTACCAAAGCATGCTCTATGGTAGCTGACAGCGAGTTATTGCGATAGAGCACTGCAATATCTTCATACTTACGGCCTTTGCTAACGAGGTTTTTCACCAGAGTGCTAACTAAGGCACCTTCATGAATGGCCGAACCATTAATGCGCAAGAAGCTTACCTGAGGGTCGTGGGCCTGATCTTGATTGCTATGGCGTTGCCACTTGAAAAGCTCACGCTCTTTAAACTGACTGTTAGATAATACATCCTTGCTATAGAGCCTATTGATGAGCTCTTCGCGCATGCGATAAGTCAAAGTAGAGAGATTTTGAGCTAAAGCAACAGACTCATCATAAGGAGCACCAATGCCCTTAATACTCTCAATGACCTTGTTCTCCTTGAGTTCTAGACATAGTTGGATGTCATATTGCTTAGAGAGCTCATAGCACTCAGGATTGATTAAGAACTTGTTGATAAGACGCTCATTGGACACTGTAATCATAGCATTGGCAGCATTGAGAATGCTTTGAGTAGAGCGATAGTTAATGGTCAACTCATAGATCTGCATGTCAGGCACATCAGTGCAAATCTTATTGAGATTCTTACTATTGGCACCACGCCAGCCATAAATAGACTGATCGTCATCGCCTACCACCAAGACATAGCTCTCAGGTCCTTTAAGAGCCATGAGTAAATCATATTGAATATTGTTAGTATCTTGAAACTCATCGACACAAATATAGCGATAGCTCTGGTGTAAGCGCTGTTGAATTTCACGATTATTACGCAAGAGTTCTAAGGTTTTAACCAAGAGATCAGCAAAGTCCACTACACCCGACTTATTGCACATTCTTTGATAAGCAGCAAAGACAATTTCAAAGAGCTCGTCAGGGGAGTATTGGCGCCAATTGAGCTTTAAGGTAGCCAAAATGCTATCGAGCTCGCCCTCGTCCATTTTGGACTTAAAGCCTTGCTCTTTAAATTGCAAAATACGATTGGCTACTTGAGATGGGGTGAGATCTAAGCCCTTAAAATCACCATATTGCTCATCTTTAGTTTGAATTTCATTATCTGAGTAAAACTTACGAATAATGCTCTCTTGATCAGAACTGGTAATTAAGGAGAAATTGTCAGGCAATTTAGCTTGTAAATGGTAGCGCCTTAAGATGCGATAGCAAAAGCTATGGAAAGTTGACATGAGTAGGCCTTGGTTATGCTCCCACCCCATAGCCTTTAATAAACGCTCTTCCATTTCATTGGCAGCTTTATTGGTAAAAGTCACTGCCAAGATATTCCATGGCTGGAGATTCTCTTCTTCAAGTAAATAAACGAGGCGCGAAATTAAGACACGAGTCTTACCTGTACCTGCGCCTGCAACTACGAAGATATTCGACAAAGGCGCAAAGACAATTTCGCGCTGCTGCTCATTTAAACTATCAATTAAAAAATCGGCCATGACTATTCCTAATTGCTCATCCTAAATTAAATCGTCGTGCTTATTAATCTTGTCCAATAAATCTAAAGATTGCTCCAGCTCCTCATCAAGCTGCTCTTGCTCCTCGTCACTTAATTCAGAGACTGCTCGTGGATGAGCCTTGGAGTACACCTGACGCAAGTGAGCTACGTCTACATGGGTATAAATCTGAGTGGTGACCACATTAGAGTGACCTAACATCTCTTGTAACATACGCAAATCTACGCCATTGACCAGCAGCTGAGTGGCAAAAGAGTGGCGCAATTTGTGTGGCGTTACCTTGCCCTCAAGACCACACTGATTGGCAGCTTGCTTAATGTACTTAGAGACTGAGCGTACGCTTAAACGACTACCTGAGCGATTGACAAAAAAGGCATTATCTACAGGCTTAAAGGTAGAACGCACGGATAAATAACGCTGGAGCGCATTGAGCGCTACGCGTCCTACAGGTACGATTCTTTGCTTGTCACCCTTACCAATAACTCGTACTTCCCTTAGGTCAAAATCAATATCTCCCAAGTCTAAACAGACCAATTCGCTAACACGCAAGCCTGAGGCAAAGAGCAATTGCTCAATGGCAAAATCTCTAATCTCTTTGGGACTATTGCCATCCATTTGTTCAGATAGGGTATCAATCTCACTTAAAGAGAGCACGCGCGGCAGCGCATTTTGTACCTTAGGAATAGTAACAAACTCCATAGGGCTTTCCAAAAGGCGTTTACTTCTGACCAAATACTTAAAAAAAGAGGACATAATACACAAAGAGTGAGCCACCGAGGCACTGGCATGACGCGATTTATCCTCAGCAAAGTTAAAGCGCCTAGCTAAAGCTCGAATTTCCATCTTGCCCACTTGTGACCAATCTTCAAGTGCAAAGCCACCCGCCTCAGTGCCAGAGCCTAAAAACTTAATAGCCCGCCCCAAGACCTCTTTGTAAGCTTTGAGAGTCAAAAAGGAGTAAGCGCGCTCAAATTTCAAATAGCGCAAAAAGAGATTGGCAAACTTATACAGGCCGTAATCGTCCTCAAAAGGATCGACATCTTTGGCCCCATCACGACGGCGCCCCGTCACTGGATCAATGCGCTTATCATGCTCATAGCCAAATGCCCGTGGGTTATGCACCATCAGGCGCTCACACGGCTCCTGGCACTTTAAGACCTCATCACCAGCTGATAGCATATTGGAGCTTTCCAAAGCTCCAGTACTAGAGTTCGAGCTCAAATTTGAATTTGAGCTTGCGGCCATTGCCCTAAGCTTATTTTTAAGCGCATCTGTACCAGCCCCCACATGCTTGCGCACGCCCAAGGCATCATCCCTAAGCCACGGAGCAACTTCTTCGAGCTCCTTAGTAGCCTCTTCTCCCTTATCAGGCGAGCTCGCAGGCGCTGGTGCTGCTCTCTTAGCTTGAGCCTTCTTTTTCTCCTGTGTCTGCGCCTGAGTGGCGTTAAGAGCGCCAACCTGTATTGGAACAAGGGGTGTAGGTGAGCTTAAAGCAGGAGCAGGATTTGCAGGCTCTGGAGACAAAGAAGCAGCAGCGGCTGCCAGAGCTGGAGCCATATCGATGGCATTAGACTTAGGCATTGAGGACACTGCGGCGGTGACGGCCTGCTGCTGGAGTGCTAGGAATTGTTGATATTGCAAGAAGTACTGAAAGCATGCCATTTGGCTTTCAGGGGAGTCATCAACTACTGGGACACCTGGCTGACCTTGCATTTGCATGAGGTAGTTTTTAAATTGCAAAAACTGCTGGTACTGAGCCATTTGGGCTGCCATAGGGGCTGCTTGGCTAGTGTCATTGATATCTTGCTGCTCCATCAGGGCTCTCCTTTGCGCTCCTTTGCTCTATCGCTAATCAAGTATCAACACTCCAACACTTTTTGCAAGTATTGCCTTTAAATTAGGTTCAAATAGAGTTTGTTGGAAAACACCCAATTTAAGGCCAAGATCATTGTTAATTCAATATTAAAACGGCTTAAAACAGGCATTTGTGCTAACAAGCAAGTAAATTTCGCCTTCCTTTTCCAACAAACTCTATTTGAACCTAAATTATAGCTATCAGTTCCTCTTTTATATGCTTAGTGCGACCAAAGTGTCTAAGGCCTCACGCTTTAGAAAATCACAAGTCTTACCTCTGGGAGCTAAAATGCAAAAACCTCTAGGCGCTCTACACGATCTAGAGGTTTTGCTCTAATTGTTTAGGTTTTTTAAATTGAGCTAGAGGACGATAGCACCCTCGTAGACGGTGCATACAGGACCTTTCATCATGACATTATGGCCCTCACCTGTCCAGCTAATGCTTAAGGTGCCTCCTGGGAGGTGGACTTTGACCTTACTATCTAAGAGACCTTGGCGCATGCCTACGACAGCAGCTGCACAAGCTCCCGAGCCGCAGGCCATAGTCTCTCCACAGCCGCGCTCATAGACGCGCAAATTGACCTCAGAGCGACTGAGTAGCTGCATAAAGCCCACATTGACGCGCTCAGGGAAGGTTTCATGACGCTCTAAGATGGCACCAAGTTTATCAATAAAGCAGGTTTTAACATCCTCTACGAGCGTGACCATGTGTGGATTGCCCATGGAGACAGTGCCTACTTGCAAGGAACTTAGTCCTGCCTCATTATCTGGCAAAGGCAATTCGTAGCTTGGGCTTTCTTTAGCAAAAGTGCAAGGAATCCTCTCAGGGGCAAAGATAGGCTTGCCCATATTAACTACTACCTCCCCATCATCTTCGAGCTTTAAAGTGAGCTCGCCTGAGACAGTAGAGACCTTAATTTCCTTTTTATGACACAGATTATGCTCAACTACAAAGCGGGCAAAGCAACGCGCACCATTGCCACACATTTGAACCTCTGAGCCATCTTGATTGAAGATGCGATAATGGAAATCTAAATCAGGGCTAAACGGAGGCTCAACTACCAAAAGCTGGTCAAAGCCCACGCCAAAATGGCGATCGCCAAGACGCTTAATTAAATCAGGATTGAAGAACACCTTTTGGGTAACACAATCGACCACCATAAAGTCGTTACCCAGACCATGCATCTTGGTAAATTTAACTAACATTGCACCTGTCCTATAGCCATTGCCTAATCAAAATTGATAATGTGCTCATCACGCCACATATCTTCTTCTTTTTGGCGCTCACGAATGACATAAGCTTTGGCACCATCGACCAAAATCTCGGCACATAATGGACGGCTATTGTAATTAGAGGACATGGAGCTGCCATAAGCACCAGCACCGCGTACAGCTAACACATCGCCCTCACGAATATTCAAATTACGATCCTTACCCAGAAAGTCATCTGATTCGCAAATTGGACCTACGACATCATACAGCTTGCAACCGTTTGCATTACTGCCAGGCAAAGCATCATCAGCAGGACGCTTTAGCGCAGGAACAATGTTCATCCATGAATTGTAAAGAGCAGGACGAATGAGATCGCCCATAGCGCCATCTACAATACAGAAATTGCGCTCAGAGTTGGACTTTAAGTACAAGACTTGAGTTAGCAAGATACCTGCATTGGCCACCATGGCACGTCCTGGTTCACAGTAGATGGAAACATCAATATCCTTAAGGCGCACAATGACGGCAGCTAGGTACTCATAAGGAGATGGAGGGGTTTCATCGTTATAGGTCACACCTAAACCACCGCCAATATCGATATGGTCTACTTTAATGCCTAGCTCTTCTAATTGGTGATATAAGGTAATGAGCTTGTCAGTAGCCTCAATAATTGGGGCCCCTGAGGTCATTTGCGAGCCAATATGGCAATCAATGCCTGTGGCACATAAGTGCTCGCTCTTGGCAATATAGCTATAGAGCGCTAAAGCCTCTTCAAAGGCAATACCAAACTTGTTTTTCTTTAAGCCAGTGGAGATAGATGGATGAGTCTTGGCATCGACATTAGGATTGACGCGCAAGGCTACAGGAGCGACTAAATTTAAGCGTGCTGCGACCTTTTCTACTTGGTAGAGCTCACTTTCAGATTCGATATTTAAGCATTTAATCTTGCTTTGCAAGGCAAACTCAATTTCATCATCACGCTTGCCTACGCCTGAGTAAATGACCTTACTAGGATCACCACCTGCCTTGATAACTCGCAAGAGCTCGCCCTTGGAGACCACATCAAAACCACAACCTGCCTTGGCAATAATATTTAAAATAGCCAAGGAGCTATTGGCCTTGACGGCATAGCATACTAAGTGATCTTTGGCTGCTAAGGCCTCTTCAAAAGCCTTTAAGTGACGAACCAAGGTTGCCTTGGAGTAGACATACACAGGAGAGCCATATTGCTCTACTAAGTCAGTAACCTTAATATCCTCAGCGTAAAGTTCATTATCTTTATAGTTAAAAAAATCCATAAATCGCGTACCTTATAGGCATTAGTGAAACTGACCTGTGTAAGTTTAAATCCTACCTACACTTACCTTATAGCAAGGTTTAGTTAGCGTGCCTCTTCTTGAGCTTGGGGCGGGGTGCTCTCATCGGGAATATAGAGATCGCCTTTTAGACCACAGCCTGTAAGCACTATGGCGCAGCTATACATAAGCACGATGAGTAAGCTTAACTTTTTCACAATGACCCCCAAAACATGTTGTTAAAAGAGAATATCACGATTTGCACCAAACTAAAGCTTAAACCTAGTTAGCTATCACTATTTGCACAGTTATTAAGCATTTTGCCCAATTTAGATACAGAAAACAGGCTTTTTTAAGGGCCTTCAGTGGTGACTTCATCATTTTGCGTACGAATAGTAAAAGGGTGAATAGCATCTAAAGTACGATTTAAGACGAAGTATTGCGGCAAATTAAAGCGCACACTATTTTTGCTGCGGTTTTGACTTTGATTGGTATAGAAGCGATTAATGGCATTTACCAAGGAGGCACGCGAGCCAAAGTAATTATGGTAAATATTGACCTCATTGCGCTCATTGACAATGTATATATCCCAGTGCCCCTTATCTAAATTCAAAGGGCAGAAGAAATATTGCACAATACCAGCCGTAGCATAACGATCGACTAGGGGCGGCACTTGTAGCGCATACTCAGGGCGCATTCCATAGCGTGAGAGCACGCTAATATCAAATTCACTGGAGCCAAAGACGCTCTTTTTATTGATCATGACACCACGATCTTTTTGCGCACGGGCAATATAGGTATTACGTCCCACCTCAAAGACATATTCACTTGAGCCCGTAGTTGTCATGCAGTTAAAGACCTGACGAATAGTAGACTCCAAGTCATATTTAATTAAGTCTTGATAAGACGCGGCATAAGAGCACACCTCAATCAGATCGAGCATGCTTTGCACGCTATCTACGTTATCCATGGTCGAACTCATAATGCGCAATAAAGTAGCTAATAACTCTACTACGCCCTCCTCACCATTAGGCAGAGCAATGGAGCGCAACTCACCCCAGCTATTGAGGTAGATCAAATCAATAGAACCAATTAAACAGCTACGTGAACGGCCACAGCATAAGGTCGAACTATAGTCGATATCAATGAACTTGTTTTGTAAAAGCTCAGTATCGTCTTTTTCTAAATTGAGCACGACTAAGCACGCTTTCATCTTCACAGAACGCTGTAAGGTGCGCTCTGAGACGCGACCGCGCTTAGGCTCAAGCACACGCATAATGTCACTGCTGAGTTTCTTGATTTTAAACGGCGTGACTACCGTAGGGGCACCTTTGACATAGGTAGCCGTACGTGCACTTAATAGACCATTAAAGCAGGCCCAAGTTACAACCTCACTTAAACGCGCTCCAATATATGAAACCTTGAGATTAAGCAGGGCCACATCATCACCAGCAGCGCTATACATATGCCAGCCCTTGCGGCATAAACTACTAGGCGATGGACAAATAAAGGTCAGATCGCGCTCCTCTAAGTTATGACTAAAGGAGCTGTGCATGACAATGACCTTACCTGGAAAGCGGTCAAAGGCCGCATAGAGCTTACGCGACAAAATGCCCGCATCATCAGAGGTAATAGCGTATTCAATGCCATGACGCACCGAGAAGCGCAAGAGCGACTGGTAGCTTTCTAATAAGGTGTTATAGACCTCCTTATTGAACTTGCGTACCAACTCCATCTTCCAATTAGAAACTTGCTCGAGCTCTGAGACAAAGTCTTTAGACCAGCCCCAACGCACGCTAAATTTATCTAACAGACCACGTTTTAACTTATAGTCAGCACGATGAGCTGAGGACTTGTTATTCAATCCCATAAAGATCTTTAAGTAAAAACACTTGCGCATTAACATCAAGCGACTGTCGTGCTTAATACTCTGCAAGTAATTCGATACTTTCAGATACATAAGATAATACGAGTCTAAATCTAGGCTATAGCCATCGTGCGAGAGCATATAGTCTTTAAGCTCTGAGGAGAGCAAGCGTGAGTTAGGATAGTCATTGGAGTAAGCCTCCATGAGCAAGATCTTAAGCACCACCTTAAACGGCGACTCAATGGCCTTATACAAAAGCCATAAACCAGAACCGAAGTATTCAGTAGGTGAGTTTTTTACTACCGAGCCAAAGTCAAACCACTCAGAGCTATCTAAAGGAGCTTCACCTTCGATAAATTCATCTTGCATAGCGGCCTGAATGCACTCTTGCTCACTTAAAAGATGACCATAGGCCCATTGAGGATAAGTCTCACTAGGATTATCTAACTGCTTTTTACCGTCGACATAATGGTCTAAATCCTCCATGCTGGAGCTGGAGTTCTCCTCAAAAGCATTAGGATCTAAAGGCATGCTAGGAGCAAAAAACGGCATAGGAGTAACGCCCATAGCCGCAGCCAAGCGCTCAAAGCCTGCAACTTTCACCTGACGCGGTGGCTTTAAGTTAACTACAGAGTCAGAAAGCGTGGCATCATCAAGGCTCAAGCTCACAGCACCCGTTTCCTCACCTGCAAGCGAGCCTGTGATTAAATCTTGGGCATAGGGCGAGCTAATGGACTGAGAGCTATGAGGCTGAGCGCGGGCAGCACTAGCACTACCTATCACTTTTTCATGAGCACCTGTTTTAAGATTAGGCTCTTCGTTAGTATTCGAAGGAAAAAGACGCTGCAAGCTTAAGTTAAAGGAGGTACTCTTAGCTAAAGAGCGCGCCACTCTGACCATGCGCACTGAGGCTTTTTTAGCCACACGACTTCTTTTTTTGGTACGCTGCGGCAGTTTTTCTTCTTTGCTTATCTCCCAATAATCACTATCAAGCTCATACTCAATTTCCTGAGCACTCAGCTCTACACCTCCAATGCTCTTGTCATTGCCGCCTAAAGAGAGCAAATCATAGTCAGTGTCATAGTAATCAAGATGCGCATCGAAAGTCTCTTCTTCCGAGCGCATAGAAAATAAGCTCTCTTGCTCACGAGTTTTAAAGTCCTCATGCTTATGCGAGCTGACACTACTAATCCAAGCTTGTTCCTTGTCCTCAGGGGTAAAGTACCAAATATTGGCATCTTGCTTAGCGTTGCTATGCGCACGCTTATATCTAAGTTTAGAGCGCAGTCTCTCCTTTGCCGAGCTTGAGTCCTGCTCTGGCAGAGCATAATTGTCATCAAAAGCAAAGGGCTCACGATCTTCTTTGAGGCTATCAAATTCGTTGTTGGCATTAGGCTCGAGGGCCAACCAATTCTTATCTTGTGAGAGCCTACCATCACGGTCTTTGAGCAAGAGGACATAATGGTCTTGCTGATGCGGCTCAGCCTCTAAGGTAAAGATATTGCTATTGTCATTGGCCGCTAAGGTCAATTGATTGTCATCTGAGTCTACCAAGGCCTGATCTTGCGGATTTAAGCCCACATAATCAGAAATAGTATTATCGGAAATACTCTCATGCTCCTCTAGTGCATCCTCCTCGTACGAGACTAAAGAGTAAGAGACATTGGAGCGATCCCCGATGGCGTAATTGCTGATATAGCCAGAACTAAAGTTATCGCTCCTACTTTGCCCTCCCCAGTCGGCCAAAGAGCAAAAACCACAGTAATTGGCCTCACCATGCTGCTTGAAATATTCTTGATCAATAAGATCATCATTATCTGTCTTAAAAGCAATTTCAGCTTCTGCAAAAGCTACTGTATTCAAGCGCTCCAGTTCCTCAATAGTAGGATAGGAGCACGAGATGGCATCGCTTGGCTTATCTTCATTGACCACGAGCTTGCTAATTGAATTACCAACTAAGCTATTGATAACTACAGGATAGGCAAAGAACAATTGGGTAGCTACAGGATAGGCTAGCTCCATAGCGCCACTAAAGTTTAACAACGCCCCATACACATCAATCATGCGCAGCATCTTGGGCCCATGTAATGGCTCTTCATTTAAGCTAGGCCACGGATCGGTATGCCATGGGGAGATAGACAGGCGGGATTGCGGGTGTACCAAGACAAAATGATTGGCCATCAGTGGGCACACTGAGCGCAACTGGGCAGAACCTAACGAGAGCTTGGAGCTAATTGCTAGAGCTAAAGCTGCTGTAGCCTCAGAGGAATTAAGCGCGTTGGATGCTATCAGCTCTTTATCAGGCACGACAAATTGCTCCATGCCTGAAATGCCCTTAGTCAGGAAATTAATATAATCTTGGTAAGACTGCTGCTCTTCTTTGGTAGAAATTAAATACCAAATAATATAGCGCCCACAGAGGCGAATTGAGGAGCGATAGAACTCATCTAATAAGAAGAGATTTTGCGCACTACCGCAGTTTTCCTCATCAAGGCAATCAGGTTGGAAATTAGTAAAGCGATCTTCAGGGGTAACAAATAGGTTAAGTTCGACACCTTGAGACTTAATATAATTGGTAATAAAGCGACATTTATCTTGCAAGGCGCGGGTGTGCTCGGCACTTAAGTTGGCTTTGACACAGACCCAAATATCCACATCTGAGCTATCGCTCTGCCCCAAAGAAGAAGTAGAACCCATGGCATATAAGCCCAAGATAGCATGCTCTTTAGGCTCTTTAAGCTGTGGGGCGCCAGGGACTACCATAGACTTTAAATAGCGCTCTTGCAGGGCGTCAGGTTTGAACATATCAATACCTTGCGGTACATCATAACCACGAAAACCAGGCAAATTGATATGGTTATAGTGCAGTAATACAGGCACTATTGAGAGGCAGTAACTGGCATCAGAGCTCATTAAAGACAAAGCATGACTAAGACGAGTCTCATTGAGCTCTTTGTAGCGCTTAAAACGCGTCATAATCTGCTTTTTAGAAATATAAACCATGCTCGGTGCACTCAATTACTAAACCAAAAATCATAAGCCTAATTATACAGACCTAATCGCGCTCTTAGATCCTCAAATCTTTCAAAGTTAAACTCTCCGACAGCAAACTAACTAAAAACAACCTCTTAAAGTGTGCGGCGTGGGTCACAAATTTAGCTTTTTATTGACCAGCGTTCTTAAGCGCCCAAGTAGTGCACATAAGAGGCCATATAGTTAAGCTGTATCGCCCTTTACTAAAGATTCATCTTTATAAGTCAACACAGCTTTTTTTCTGCTTTCTCAATACTAATCACAATCAAATACTAAGAACTACTAGTGTTTAGTGATAAAATCAACATTTAGCTCTTTGAGGCTGTTTGCCCTCATTACAAAAAATTCTATTTTCCATCAATGCCGCTTTTTGGAGATCCTGCATCCATGCTCGATTATCCATCTTTGCTTTGAGCAAAAGCGCACATTGATATTAAGCCAAGTGCAAAGGTGCGCCTTTTAGGTTTGTACCTTAATCGAATTGGTGTCTTTTAGACCCTCAAGAGTTCTGTTTTTGGCTCTTGGTCAATAAGATTGTCACACAAAGGCCCATGCAGGGATCAAAATGGTAAAAGAAACGTCCACCACCCAAAGCACTTCTCCAAAGGTTGAAGCCGCGAAAGCAGCTGCGACTCAAGAAACAGCTACTGCTGTTGCTGAGAAAAAGTCATCCACTAAAGTAGAGGTTGCTCAGGCCACTTTGGCTCAAGCACCTGTTTATGTAGATCAGGCCCAGTTAAAAGAGCTGGAGTATCGCCTCTCTACTAAAGTAGCTGAAGGTTCTTCAGGAGCTAAGACTGGTCTTTTATGGATCGTCACCTTATTAGCCTTAGGTGCTGCTGGATTTGCAGGCTATACCGCCTTCCAAAACCAACAAAAGTTAAATACTATTAGCACCTCCTATGATGCGATGAAGCAGCAATTGAGTGAGGCCACTTTAAAGGTAGAGCAAAAGGCTACCTTACTTGAAAATGCCTCTACTAAACAGGCTGCTTTAGAGCAGGCTGCTCAAACTTTATCGCAAAACTACCAGACCTTAGGCACTACTGTTAATGATTTAATTAGCGCTCAAAAGGCCCAAAGCGAGAGCGTCAATACTTTAACTGCCAAGGTAGCTAGCTTTGAATCCCGCAATCCATATGATTGGATGTTAGCTGAGTCCTATTTCTTAGTGAATAATGCCTCCTCTAAGGCTGTCTTTGAAAAGGACATCAAGGCTGCTGTATGGATGTTAACTCAGGCCGATGACTTATTAGTCTCGATTGAAGATGAAGAGGTTGTCGCCTTACGTGAGGCTATCTCCAAGGACATCAGTGCACTTAATAATATCAGTTTAGTTGATATGCGAGGCTTAGGCTTAACCCTAGATCGCGCCTATGAAAACATTGATAAATTAGTGTTAGAAGGATACTCTGACCCTAAGGTACGTGCCGCAGCTTTTGATAAGACTCAAGATACTACCAAGGACATTAAGGACTGGAAGGAAAACTTATTAAATTCTGCTAATGACTTTGCCTCCCGCTTTGTTGAGGTACGTCGCCGTAATGCTGAGGCAGCCACAGAGTTCTTAACTCCAGAGCAAGACCTCTACTTACGTGAGAATATTAAGACTCGCATTTTATTAGCCAAAGCCGATCTCTCCCACGGTGATAAGGAAGCTATGCAAGCTAACTTAGCTGACGCTATCAAGTTAGTAAAAACTTACTTTGATCCAGAGAGCACTGTGACTAAGAATACCTTAGAGATGTTAGCTAGCGTCGAGCAGAGCGAGATCACTATTAAGACTCCTGATGTATTACAAAGCGCTACCGCTTTTTCTCAATTTGCTCGTAAGCATTTATTAGGCAGATAGGCAGAGGTAACTAATGATCAAGATCCTCATAGCTGTAGCTCTGTTATGCGGTGCGGTCTTTTTAGGCCCTCGTTTAGCAGATAGTCAGGGTTTCGTGCATATTGCCACTGAAGGCTATATTATTGAGACCTCACTTACTACCGCTATTATTATTGCTTTTATCTCTTTTGTGGTGTTGCATGTATTAATCAACATCATCAATAGCTCTATCAGCTTGCCTCAATCTACAGCTCGCTGGTTTGGCCACCGCAAAGTTAAAAAGCAGCACAATTTACAAAACGAAGCTTTCCAAGCTTACGAAGAGGGTGCTTATACCCGCGCTTTAGCTTTAATCAAGAAGTCTGGCTCCCGTAATGAATTGCCAGCTAATTGCTTATTCTTAGGCGCCAAGTGTGCCTTTAAGCTAGGCGATTTAGAAAGCTGCCGTAACTTCTTAGATCAAGCTGAGCAAAATCCTGAGTGCTCTCAGAAAGCTTGCAAGATCTTACGTGCTAAGCTCAATTTAAAGATTGGCAACTACAATGCTGCTATCGAGAACTTAGACGAAGTTAAGAAAGATAATTACACTCAAGCTGTCACTACCAAATTACTCTATGAGTGCTATCAATTAGCTGGTAATGACGAGAAGGTAGCTGAGTTATTACCTACCTTAAAGAAACTCAAGTTAATCGATGAAAAAGAAGCAGGCGAGGTCTTCTTAAAGAGCAATCTCTCTAAGATTGAAAACGCCAAGAGTGTCGATGAGCTCCAAAGCTTAATTAGCACTTTAGATAAACATGAGCGTCATGACAGCGCAGTTATGAGCCCAATTATCTGCAAGTTAATCAAGTTAGGTGACACAAACCAGGCTGGCAAGTATGCTCTTGAGATCTTGCGTCACAACGTAAGCCCAGAGTTCTTAGAGTCCATTGGCCGCTGGAGTGGAGCTGTCCCTAGCGTTTTAGAAGAACTTAGCAAGCAAGCTCAAGGCAATGAAATTGGCAGCCAGACCAATGTTCCATTATTAAAGGCTTTAGCCAATATGGAAATGAAGTCAGATAAGCTAGCTGAGGCCAAGGAGCACTTAAAGCAAGCTTTAGATGTCACCAAGGATCGTGACCTCTATGTCTTAGCCGCTGAGCTCAATGAGCGCTTAGATCGCTATGACGAGGCTACCAAGTTCTTTGCTTTAGCCTTAAAAGACAATAACTAAATTTACCTAAGTAGGCTGCTCACCACAAAAAACAAGGAGCAGCCCCAACTACCAAAAGGGTCTAGAAAGACCCTTTTTTTTTGGCTAAAACCTAGCTAGGAATCTTGTAGTGAGTAGTGATAACTGCTAGTAATAAACAGATGGGGAGGAGCTGCGATAGAGCGACTCATCGAGCTTAAGCTCTTTTTTGCCCAAGTAAAAAGCCTTGGTCATTTCATCTTGGTTCATAAAGCCACAGGCACCGACCATGAGATAGGAAGTACCATCAAAATAGCTAACCAAGCCAGTACATGGGGCATTATCGACATATTTAAAACTAAACCCGCGGCGCTCAATTTGCGCAGTTAAGCCCCAACCTGCATAGCTATCCATGACATTTTGGGCATAGGCCTTGGTAGTGCTCAAATGCGCTGCTGCTGGCATAACTTGCACAAAGGCTTTGGCAGTGCCATCTTTTTTTCTAAAGATCACAGTCTTGTCCTTGTGCTGATATTGCATGACATAATCAGGCAAGATGCGGGAAACATTTGAATCTGGTACTGATCCCATCACCACATAAGGGGCACTATTGGCACTAAATGAGCAAGCTAAACCTACAAGACAGGCTAGCGATAGACGCGAGACGGAACAGTAAGACATAAATGTGCTTTTCCATGCAAATAAAAGACAAAGTAATCGTTCCAATTATACAAAAGGACCTCAAAAAAAATCATGCCATGCTCACAAGATGCCCGCTTTGGGCCTTAGAGCGTAAGTATTTGTGCTAAAATCGCCCTTTTAGCTACTACCTGTGTTGCTCTTGTTTTATAGTTTGCATCCCTTGTGAGAATTTTGCTATGTTGTCGTTTTTACCAGCTCCGCTGATCTTCATTATCAATATGACTATGATCAGCATAGCCTCCTTACTATTAGCTTTGCCTTTGATTTTCCTCGCTATAATCCGCTTAATTCTCCCTTTCAAGGTGGTATTAGATCTAGTGGATGCCTTAAATCAATTAGCCTTCCGTGGCTTTTGTGCCCACAATAGCCTCTTAATGCGTCTAACTACCAAGGTTAAGTGGGATATTCAAGGCGTAGAGAACGTCAAGGTCAAGGGCTCATGCATCATTATCTCCAATCACCTCTCTTGGACTGATATTGTCATGATTTGCCACATTTATCGTGGCCGTATCCCGATTACTAAGTTCTTCTTAAAGCAATCTTTAATCTTTATCCCTATTATTGGCCAGGCTTGTTATGCCATTGGCATGCCGTTTTTACGCCGCTATAGCCGCGCTCAAATCTTAAAGAATCCTAAGCTTAAGACTAAGGACTTAGACTCCACTCGTAAGGCCTGCCAGAGCTTATTGGTCTACCCATCGAGCTTAGTTAACTTTGTCGAGGGCACACGTTTTACTAAACACAAGGCTCAAGAACAAAAGTCTCCATACCAAAACTTAATGCCTCCTAAGGCCGCCTCTTTAGCAGTAGCTTTAGGCATGATTGGTAAAAATATCGACTGCCTGCTCAATACCACTATTCTCTACCCAGGCCAAAGCGGTCAATGCAGCATCTTCTATGAGCTCTTATGCGGGCGTTTAGAAAAGGTCATTGCCCGTGTTGAGGTGATTGATAAAGAGACTATTGAGCACAAGCTTGTGGGAGACTATTTAGGAGATAAGCAATTTAAGCGCACCTTCACCAATGAACTGCGCGCCTTATGGCAACAAAAGGACGAGCAAATTTCAGCTCTCCTTGGCATTCCTTACGAACCTAACGCCAACAGCGCCCCCGCTGCTAGCGCAGCTGAGGCAGCCGCAGCCGCCCCTGATAGCGCTGCGGAGAGTGCAGCGGTAACTGAGCTTAAGTCAGAAAAAAGCAAGGTTTAATAAGTCCCTCAAGCCTTATGCCCCCCACAGCGCCTGCGCGCGATAGCTCAAAGGGGATTAGGGGCGTGTAGAGCGCATAAAAAAGGCCTGAGTACTCTAAGAGAGAGTGCTCGGGCCTTTTTGTCTATTGGGGGTCTATTTTTTTTTAGATATTCATCTTACTTTGTGGCGTCAGGGACATTGTCCTTGTTTAACAGATAGCCAATTAAAGCGGCCAATTCTTCTTTGTTATTGACTGACTCCATGGTAACTAAGTACTTACCATTAACTAAAATCTCAGGTACCGCGTCGATATCAGCATCCTTGGCCCACTTATCGAGCTTAGCTACTTTGCCCACAACAACAAAAGAGTTGAACTCTTGTTCAAACTTATCTTTAGCTACACCAATAGTAGTCATGAAGTTAACTAAATCTTGATGACTCATTGGAATATTGCCATCTTCGTGCATTTGCTTAAAAAGCTCTTTGACATAGACATCTTCAAGGCCTAAGTTCTTAGCTACGATTAAGCCGCGCTGGGACTCAGGGCCCATATAGCCACCGAGCATGGACACAGGGTTACGGACAAATTCAGCTTGCAGGAAGGAATTTTCGATAAAATCAAAATCAGCTTGTAATGAGTAGCAGTGGCCACACCAGAAGGAAAAGAACTCTCGAATTTCCTTAGTTTTAGTAAGAGTCTCGCCTCTTACTTGGTAATTGACGCCTTCTTTATACTCAGCTGCCTGTACCGTATTTAAAGAAATTACGGATGCTACCACTAAAGTCAAACCAGCAATGAATTTTTTCCACATGATATTGATGCTCTCAAAATACAAAACACACTCTATAAGTTTTGCTAATTTTAAAGCTTAAAACTTAGCTTTGAAATAGGAGTTAAAAACCCTCAGAGGATAGCCTGTGAGGGTTTGCTTGACATTAGTTCGTATTTGGGGAGTGATCCCAAATGGAGACCTTATCACGCAGCTGACGCACAGAGCGACGCTGTGTGCGCATGCCTACAGACAACGAGAAAGCTAAAGCGCGTACCCCTAAATTAGAACGATTAGCCAGACGGCACCATAAGAACAGACGCTTGAGCTTAGAGCGCGAGATCTTATAATTGCACTGCTTGTCCATTGGCTCACTAGCAATTTGGCGCAATAAGTACATAGCCATAACTACATTAGTCAGGCAAAAGAGTCTTACGCCTGAGCAGCTCTTAGGATCAAGCGAGCAAATAAAGTTAATAGCATCGCTCAAATGACCAGCGGTCAAAGCTACATAATCAAGGACATCTTCTTCTTCATGGGCAGGGAGGAAAGATACTCCACGCTGCAAGTCCTTGGCACGATCGCGCAAGATATTGGTAAGTTGCAAGCCCTCACCAAAGCTTACGGATAAGTCTAAAAGTTCCTTTTTATCGGCACTCTTATCTACCAGCGTAAAGAGTTCAGCTAACATCTCACCGACGACGCCTGCTACGAAATAGCAGTAATTATCTACATCGTCTAAATTACGGATGCCCTTTTCCTCTTCGTCATCATCAATGCTCTTACGTAAGAAGCTAGCCATGCCATGGGACATGATAGACAGAGCACGACATAAGATCTCTTGCACTTGCTCATCATAGCTTAAGAGCAAATTCACAGCCTTATCGAGATCTTCAATAAGCTTGACATCATCGCCACTCGAGCCTGCCTTAGTGAGCTCTAAAGCACGTTCCTTGAGCGCGACTAACACGTCCAAGTCAGCAAAATCGCCACCTGCTAAAAATGAAAAGTCAGAAAGCCAAGTAATCTTATCGACAGTATTGGCCAAGGCATCATCTTCAACAGTGTCTACGATACGGCACATTAAATAAGCTAATGCGATGTACTCTTTTAAAGGCTCTGGCATGAGAGGAATGGTAATGGCAAAGGAGCGTGAGACTTTATTTAAATGTGCATAAATCTCCTCCTTGCTCAAAAGCTCGCTTGAAATCTCCTCACAGGAGCATACCACTGGGGCTTTTTCTTGCTTAAAGCGGATATTACGCCCCATTAAGCCCGTACGGCCAAACTTAAGCTCGCCACCGTGCTTATTATCCTCATGTTCGACATGAACGCTGTTGTGCCCTAAAGAAAACCATGCACTCTTCTTAGAAAAATCCTTACGCAAAGTTGGGCGCTTGTGCCTCATTAAGCCAGCTTGCTTAGAGAAGTGGCTTAAGTGACTACTTGGAGGTTTGCTATCCATAGCTATCTTGTTCTAAAAATTCCTATTGCCAAAAACCCTGCAGGCAACCCTTGCAGGCTAATTAAACATAAGCCTCCATTATAAGGCTAATTGAGGGCATAAAACCGATATTTGGCAAAAGATGCTCAGCCTCAAGCAACTATCCATGCCTGATATACCAGCTATGGGGCTCAATTTACTGATAAATTCGTCATTTTTGACAGTTGTAAATGTATCCAAGCTGCTGCTTTTAAGCCTAGTTGTGCCTAAAGCCTTAAGCGTGTGCCATGGCACGGTCAAGTATGTGTAAAGCCCAATTCAAGGCCAGATTAACTCAAGATAGCGTTTGAGGAGAGTAAGCAGAATACATCTGCAATCACTATAAGGAATACAGTGTGCTCTTGTGCCTTGCATTTATCCTAGATCACAGCATGAAAATTTATTTACAGCTTTTATATACTTTATTGACCTCAAACCAAACACATTTTGCATAAAAAGCCTTATTTATACACTCTACTGTCTTTAAACCATCACTAGCTCTAGCACTTTGTAATTCTTATCTTGCAAAGCTCTTGCCCCCCGCCAAGCCGCTAAATTAGCTCATTTTGACAAAATGAAACTTGGATACAAGTACTTTTGGCTTATTTATGCCATTAATCAGCCCTTCCCAGCACTTTTTATCCCTCTTTTGTATCACCTGTTTTGATAATAAGCCAAAATTTGAAGCAGATCGCATTAAGCACACTAAAAGGAACAATTAGCCTATTTGTCATCTTTATTTTGTGATTTATATTGCAATCTGATTTAGTTAGCCATATGCAACTTCAATCGATAACTATCAAGTGCAAAAAGCTATCACAAAGAGCGCTTTGTACTTCGATATATTGAGGCGCAATTAGTTCCTTATTAATTGGAGATTGTCTGAAATGTGGATTCAAAACTACGATCCAGCGGGAAACATTTGGCTATCCGCACTGATCGCAGCTCTACCTATCATTTGCTTCTTATTATGCTTAGTAGTGTTTAAGCTCAAAGGCTACCAAGCAGGTTTTATCACTGTAGCTTTAGCTGCTATCGTGTCTATTTTCTTCTATGGCATGCCAGCTCAATTAGTAGGCGCTTCCTTTGTGCAAGGCTATACCAATGGTATGTGGCCAATTGCCTGGATTATCATAGCCGCTATCTTCTTGTATAAGCTCTCGGTTAAATCTGGCTCCTTTGAGATTATCAAGCAATCCGTCATCAGCATTACTCCAGATCACCGTATTCAGGTGCTCTTAATTGGCTTTTGCTTTGGCTCTTTTTTAGAAGGTGCCATTGGCTTTGGTGGCCCTGTGGCCATTACCGCTGCCTTATTAGTAGGCTTAGGCTTAAAGCCATTATATGCCGCAGGCTTATGCTTAATTGCTAACACTGCACCAGTAGCTTTCGGCGCTGTAGGTATTCCTATTACTGCCATGACTGACTTAGTAGGCGTAGATCAGCACGCCGTTTCTGCCATGGTTGGCCGTCTCCTATTCCCTCTTTCCTTAACCGTTCCATTTTTCATCGTCTTCTTAATGGATGGCTTTAAGGGCATTAAAGAGACCTTCCCAGCTGTATGTGTCACAGCTGTATCTTTTGCTATTACTCAGTACTACACCTCCAATTCTATTGGCGCTCAATTACCTGACATTACCTCTGCTGTCGTAGCTTTAGTGTTTACCACCATCTTCTTAAAGTGGTGGCAGCCTAAGAATATCTTCCGCTTAGATGGCGAGACCAATTTCAAATCTGACACTAATTTAACCTTCAAGAGCGTATTCCGTGCTTGGGTACCATTCTTACTCTTAATCATCCTCATCATTATCTGGACCAACCCATTATTCTTAAGCTTATTTGCTAAGGGTTCTGTATTAGAGTTCACCCAGGTTACTGTCCAATTTAACGCCACTGTAGGTTCCATCAAGAGCCCTGATGTCTTAGATCCAAGCGTCTTACACGATGTTAAGGTTTCTCAGGTAGTTAACCTCATTGCCTTCCAAGCTGGTACTGCTATCTTTATTGCTGCCTTACTGACCATTGTGTTCTTACGTATCAAGACCAGCGACGCCTTAGATTGTTTCTGGGATACCTTAAAGGAAATGGCTGTTCCTATTGTAACCATCGGTTTAGTAGTAGCCTTTGCCTTTATCGCCAAGAACTCTGGCATGTCCACCACCTTAGGCTTAGCCTTTGCAAGCACAGGTAGCGCCTTTGCCTTCTTCTCCCCTGTCATTGGTTGGATTGGCGTATTCTTAACTGGCTCTGATACCTCCTCCAACTTATTATTCGGTATCTTACAGCAAGCCTCTGCTAAGACCTTAGGCATTGGTGAGGCCCTCTTCTTAGCTGCCAACTCTGTAGGCGGTGTAGTAGGTAAGATGATCTCTCCTCAATCTATCGCCATTGCCTGTGCTGCGGTAGGTTTAGTAGGCAAAGAGTCTGAGCTCTTTAAGTTCACCTTAAAGTATTCCTTAGCCTTTATTTTAATCATCGGTATCTGGATCTTCACTGTAGCCTTCTTCTTACCAGGCATGATTCCTGAAGCCATTCCTCTTAAGCACTAATCATTAAGAGTAATTACTAGATCTAAAGACAGGCCCTGCCTAGTTTAAAGTGCAGGGTCTGTCTTAAATAAGCAACTTTTGCCAAGCTGCACCACTTTTTTACTCTCCACAAGATAGAGCAAGCGCGCCTTGTGTTAGTGCGCTAAGCTAGAGTTTTCTGTCAAGACAAAGAAGTATCTAAGCTACAAACATAAGGTCTTTCTTTGCTCTTCATTTAATACGTTAGGATGGTTTTACCGCATGGATCACAACGTTAATTTCTTTGCGACCTGTATGGGGGCCACTGCATTGCAAGACAGTGTGTTAAGCTCCATTAAACTCATGCAAATGTATGGCGCAAACATCACTTTTAAGAAAAAGCAAACTTGCTGCGGTCAGCCTGCTTATAACTCAGGCTATGTCAAAGAGGCTAAAGAAGTAGCTTTTTACAATATGGCTTTATTTGCTGACAATGATTACCCTATCGTCGTTCCTGCTGGTTCTTGTGCTGGCATGATGAGCCACGATTACAAGCAGTTATTTAAAGACGATAGCCAAGAAGTACGCGCTAGTGTCGATCGTTTTGCCGCCCGTATTTACGATCAGTCTGAGTACTTGACCAATGTTTTACATGCTCAGCTTGAAGATAAGGGTAGGCCTATTAAGGTGACCTTCCATGTCTCTTGCCACTCCTTACGTGTTCAAGAATGTATTCCCGTACAAAAAGCCTTAATTAGACAGCTCAAGAATGTCACCTTAGTAGATATTCCTTTTGAAGAGGAATGCTGTGGCTTTGGTGGCACCTTCTCTATTAAAGAACCAGCAATCTCCAATGCTATTGTCTCTGAGAAGATTAAGCACATTCAAGAAACTGGCTGCAAGGTCGTACTGGCTGGCGATAATGGTTGCATCTTGAATATTTCTGGAGCCCTAGCGCGTAAAGGCATTAGCGATATTAAGGTCATGAGCCTATACGATTTCTTGTTAAAGCGTGTTACTGGTGAGGAGTTATAACTTATGGATTTAGCTGCCATTCCTCATAAGACTATTGTGCAAGAGAAGTTAGGCGATGGACAAATGCGTGAGAACCTCACTAAGGCCATGCATACCTTACAGGGCAATCGCTTAAACTTAATTGAAAACAAATTCAATGATTGGCAAGGTCTGCGCGATCGTGCCCGTCAGGTTAAAAACAATGCCTTAATGTCATTGCAAGAGCGCATTGAAGAATTTGAAGCTAATGCCACTAAAAATGGCATTCAAGTTCACTTTGCAAGCACAGATAAAGATGCCTGCGAAATTATCTATCAAATCATGAAAGATAATAACGTAGATAAGGTTCTCAAAGGCAAGTCCATGGCCTCTGAGGAAATCGGTTTAAATGCTTATCTCAAAGAAAAAGGCATTAATGCCGTCGAAAGTGACTTAGGTGAGCTGATTTTGCAGCTCAATGATGAACCTCCAGTGCATATCGTAGTGCCAGCCATTCATCGCAATCGCTATGAAGTAGGGCAGATCTTCCACGACAAATTAGGCGCTCCTTTTCAATCAGATATTGAAAAGCTCAACTCGATTGCCCGTGGCCACTTAAGAAATCAATTCCAGCATCTTAAGATGGGCATTTCAGGTGTCAACTTTGCTATCTCTAAAGAAGGTGCAATTTGGCTCATTGAAAATGAAGGCAATGGCCGTATGTGTACCACAGCCCCTGATATCCATGTGGCTATCTGCGGCATTGAAAAGATTGTTGAAACCTTTGAAGATGCGGCTACCTTAGTACACTTGCTAACCCCTTCAGCTACAGGACAGTTCATCCCAACTTACAACAATATTATCTCAGGCCCACGTAAAGAGACGGACAAAGACGGCCCTCGCCAGATGCACATTGTGATTTTCGATCACAATCGCTCCTCGATGCTCAAACATCCTGACTTCTATGAGGCCTTACGCTGCATTCGCTGCGGTGCATGCATGAACTTCTGTCCTGTGTATGACAAGATTGGTGGTCACTCTTATCGCACTACCTATCCTGGCCCAATTGGTGAGGTGATCTCGCCAAATCTCTTTGGCTTAGATAAGACTGGTGATGTCCTATCCTTCTGCTCGCAATGCGGCCGTTGCTCTGAGGTATGCCCAGAGCGCATTCCGCTAGCTGATCTGATTCGTACCTTACGTGCATATAAGGTAGGCCAAGGTGAGGGCCAAATTACAGGTTCTGAAAATGTCAGTGCTCCAGCAGGCGAACAGTTGGCCTTTAAGCTCTTCGCCAAAGCAGCTACCAATGGTGATATGTGGCGCACTGCTTTCTCGCAAGCCCACATTTTCAACCCTCTAGTCAAATCCTTTGGACCAATTCTGCCTGTGGCTAAGAATTGGGATGCTTACAAGCAGTTACCAGATGTATCAGGCAACTTCTACAAGAAGGTACAAAAGATTGAGGGTGTAAAGTATGAATGATGTGATTGAGCAAATCTCCAAGCGCAGCCGTGCTGAGATTTTAAAGCGTGTCAGCGAGGGCTATAAGAAGCCAAATTTTTGCCGAGTTGAAACTCAAGATCCTGTAGAGCATATCCAAATTCAAGAAGATCTCATTGAGAACATGAAGCAAAACATGACCAACAATAAATTTGTGGTCCATGATATTAAAGCAAGTGAGCTCTACGAGACTATCAATAGCATTGTTAAAGAGCACTCAGCTAAGAGCTTGGTCTATCCAAAAGACTTAGGCTTGAATGTAGACAAGATCAATACTGAGTCTAAAAAGTGCTTTGATATTGCGATTGAAGAGATTAGAGATGAGGTCTTTAATACAGACCTATCCATTATCAATGTCTTTGCAGGTGTAGCATCCCATGGCGTAGCTTGTGTGGTCTCTACTGAAAACCAACCACGTATGCTCTCTTTGGTAACGCCAACTTGCATCATGCTTTTGAAAAAAGAAAATGTAGTAAAAAGCCTAGTCGATGCCCTACATAAGGTCAAAAGCTCCTTTGAGCAATTGCCTACCAATGTGCTCTTTATTGCAGGCCCTTCTCGCACCTCTGATGTGGAATTAGTAACCGTCTTTGGTGTTCACGGCTCTACCCAAGTGCATTTAGTTCTGTACTAAGCGGGCATGATTTTTAACTCTAGCACAAGCCCAGTAGCGCAAGGTACTGGGCTTTTTTCGTGCACTTAAGACTTTTTGGCCTATAATGCACCATAAGAGCACTTTAAGCTCAGCTCAATTTTTTGCGTACACATAGCACAAGTTCTAGGAAGCAATATGCAAGACACAGCAGCATCAAGCTTAAATCAGGCCGCCCCTTGCGAGCCTAACAAAGACAAGAACGCTCATCCACATCCACCAATTGGCAATTTATTATTGCGTACCATGACCTTACCTAAAGATACCAACCCTGCTGGTGATATCTTTGGTGGCTGGATCATGTCGCAATTAGATATTGCTGGCGCCATTTTAGCCCGCGAGATTGCTCATGGCCGTGTCGTTACTGTGGCTGTAGATGCCATGAACTTTTTAAAGCCAGTTGAGGTAGGTGATGTAGTGTGCTGCTATGGTCACTGCTCTAAGGTCGGCCGCACCTCGCTTAAGATTAAGCTCGAGCTGTGGGTCAAGAAGATTTATGAAAGCGAGGCTGCTCAGCGTAATTTAGTAACTGAGGCGAGCTTTACTTACGTAGCCGTAGATGATGCAGGCCGCCCACGCCCACTACCTCCTCAGGCTCATATAGTAGCCAAGGTAGGCATTGATGCAGGCACTGTAGGTCTGCAAGACGATGGCACTATCCGCAACTGCTAAACCTAGCAGTCTAAAAAGCCTAGTTAAGGACTCTTAGCTAGGCTTTGTTGTTTTTAGTAATCGTGGCACTGGCGCTTAATTTCACAAATGTGATTGAACATACAATCAATAATGCACTTGTAATAAGAAGCAGGGTGATTGAGATGAATTTGGCGCATTTGCATGATAAGACCAAGCATAGTTCCTTGTATATAGACAGCAGCAAGCTCAATATCGACATACGATGGTAATTGTTTTAAAGCCACCGCATTACGCAGTGCATCTTCAATAGAAACAAAACGTAAGTTAATCAGCTCTTCTAATTGCTCTTTAGCCTCGATACTAATATCTGAGTGGATAATGCTCTCGAAAATGACCATCACTGAGGAATTGAAAAAAGACTTACTGTCTTCATTAAAGTGATTTAAAGCCCATTTTCTTAATTGTCCTAGCGGATCAATCTGATTTTCATGCGCAGCGGCCGATAAAGTGGAAACTAAGTTGAGCTTGCGGGCTTCTTCTTCCAAGAGAGCGGCTAACAGAGCTGTCTTGTTTTCATAGTGCCAATAAATTGCTCCGCGAGTCACATTGGCTTCACGAGCAATATCAGTAAGCGATGCTTTATTAAAACCCTTGTTTGCAAACACTTTTTGCGCTGCCATCAAAATATTATTTTTGGTTTGCATAGACTCGGAGTACGTTTTCTTTGGCATATGATTTAACCCCAGAAGATTTAGGCAGAAAAAATTGCACAAAATTTGGAAAAATTATAACATACATTCATGTATGTATGGAAACATGTTAGAATTTACCACAGTGTCAAATATGCACTTTAATCACAAATTAAGGTGCAAAAAACCATGCTCTATTTAATAGCAAAATGCTACATAAGTATTTTTTTGCTTTAAAATGACAAGCTTATATTAAGAAGCATCATGCTCATATTTAAGAGCTGATGCTTTTGTTGTCTTAAGCGGGCGAAAACTTGCAAAAAAGCGATAACTGTAGGTAAAGCACTATTCCTATCTTAAGGCAACAAAAAGCCCTCTGTATGCGGGCTTTTTCTTCGATATAAAAACATACATGCATGCATGTATGTCTTTTATTAAGCTAATTTATTTAGCGCTCTGCTTATCAAGGTAGAGTGTGGGTAGATCAGGTGCTTCCCTAGGCACTTTAGATCGGGTTTTGCAATTTTTGTCTTAGCGCTTAGAGTAAAGCTCAGTAGTTAAGGCGACCTTATTTATAGGTCTTTTAGGACTTATAAGACATTGTTAAGCTATCTCACTATGCCTCATCTTAGGGAAGCATATTTTTAGTGTGGTAGTGCTTCTCAAACTTTTTTAAAGGATTATCAGGTATGTTCCTGTCAAAGGTTAACAAAAAGCATCTTTTGCCAAGTGCTCTGGCAGTAGCCTTAATGCTAACAGGATGTGGTGAAGCGCCACAACAACAAGGACCTCAAAGTATGCCTGTTGATGTATATACAGTGCAGACCATGGAAGTTCCTATTGTTTCCCATTTAACTGGCCGTGTAAGTGCTACCCGTCGTGCCGAGGTTCGTCCTCAGGTATCTGGCATTATCCAAAAGCGCCTCTTTGTGGAAGGTTCTACTGTCAAACAGGGCGATCAGCTCTATCAAATCGATCCTTCTTTATACGAAGCTCAAGTCAATAGCGCTCAAGCTAACTTAAAGAGTGCTCAGGCAAGCTTATATACAGTCAAGCTCAAGGCCGATCGTTATCGCCAGCTCTTACAGCAAAAAGCTGTAAGTAAGCAAGACTATGACGATGCTCAAGCTGCTTATTTACAAGCAGACGCTGCCGTTAAAGCTGCCGAGGCTTCCTTAGAAACTGCCAATATTAACTTAGCATACACCAAGGTTTATGCCCCTATCTCAGGACGCATTTCTAAGTCCAACTTTACTGAAGGCGCCTTAGTAAATGCCCAGCAACAAAACCCTCTGACCACCATTCAACAAATGGATCCTATGTATGTTGACTTAGGCCAGACCGTTGAAGATCACATGGCACTACGACAGGCTATTGCCACTGGTCATTTCAAGACCACTGATGGCAAGGCTCCAGTAGATATATTCTTCTCCAATGGTTCTGCCTACCAGCACCAAGGTCAATTAGAGTTCTCTGATGTTACTGTTGATGAGAGCACTGGCATGGTTAACTTACGTGCTATCGTGCCAAACCCAGAGCAGCACTTACTTCCAGGTATGTTCTTACGTGGTGACTTACATGAAGGTACCTTGCCAAATGCAGTAGTCATACGCCAAGATGCCTTAATTCGTGAAGCTGGCGGTTTGAGCTATGTTTATGTCATTGACGAGAAAGGCTTAGCTCAGCGCGTCATTGTCAAGATTGGCACTGAGTATGAGGACTACTTTGTGATTACCGCTGGTCTCAAGGCTGGTGATAAGGTCATTTGCTCCAACTTACAAAAAATCCGTTCTGGTGCTCCAGTAATTGAGGTTCCAGCTCAAGGTGCTAAGAGCGAGGGCGCTCAAGCTCCTGCCCAAGCCAAATAAGCGATTATTTGTAGGATAAATATTCTATGTCTCGTTTCTTTATCAATCGCCCAATCTTTGCTTGGGTTATTGCTATTGTGATTATGCTTGCAGGCGTGGTCTCTGTATTCACCTTGCCAGTATCACAATATCCAACTATTGCGCCTCCTGCAGTATCGATTCGTGCCGTATATCCTGGCGCTGATGCTAGTACTGTAGAGCGTTCAGTTACTCAGATTATTGAGCAGAACATGACGGGCCTAGATGGCTATATGTACATGTCTGCATCCTCTGACTCTTATGGTAACTCTGGTATTACCATTACCTTTGAGCCGGGTACTGATGCTGATATTGCTCAAGTTCAGGTACAAAACAAGCTGCAACAAACCCAGTCCCAGCTCCCTGCTGTGGTGCAGCAAAATGGTGTGAATGTTTCTAAATCTACTGACGCCTTCTTATTAGTAGTAGGTTTGAGCACCACCGATGCCGATCACACCAGTACTGACCTTGCTGACTATATTTACGCCAACATTCGTGAGCCTTTGGCTCGTGTTGAGGGTGTAGGTGATTTGCAAGTGTTCGGTTCTGAGTTTGCGATGCGTATTTGGTTAGATCCAGAAAAGCTCAATAACTTAGCTGTGACTGTAGCTGAGGTTAAGAATGCGATCTTGCAGCAAAACGCCCAGGTAACTTATGGTGCCTTAGGCGGTACTCCTGCCATTGCAGGTCAGCAATACTCTTACACCATTACAGGTCAAAAGCGCTTAGAGAATGTCGAGCAATTTGAAAACATTCTCCTGCGCGTTAATACCGATGGCACCATGGTGCGCCTAAAAGACGTAGCTCGTATTGAGTTAGGCTCTGAGAGCTATCAAGTAAGCGCCACCTATAACAACCAAATGTCCACAGGTATTGCTATTCGTCTGGCCGCAGGCGCTAACGCTTTGGATACTGCCACTCGTGTTAAGGCCTTAATGGTGGAGTTATCTCAGTACTTCCCTGAGTGGATTAAGCTTGAGTATCCATACGACACCACTGACTTTATTAAAGTTTCCATTACTGAAGTTTTCCATACCTTGATCGAAGCTGTGGTCTTAGTAGTTTTGATCATGTACTTGTTCTTACAAAACTTCCGTGCCACTTTAATTCCTTCTATTACCGTACCAGTTGTGCTCTTAGGTACTTTTGCCATCATGGCTGCCTTGGGCTTCTCGATTAACACGTTGACCATGTTCGGTATTGTGCTGGCTATTGGTCTGTTAGTTGACGACGCGATCGTGGTAGTAGAGAACGTGGAACGTATTATGGAAGAGGAGCATTTACCTCCTCGCCACGCTACCATCAAGTCCATGGACCAGATCACTGGCGCCTTAATTGGTATTGCTTTAGTGCTCTCGGCTGTATTTATTCCTATGGCCTTCTTTGGTGGCTCCACTGGTGTTATTTACCGTCAGTTCTCCATCACCATCGTATCTTCCATGGTGCTCTCTGTATTAGTAGCCTTAATCTTAACTCCAGCATTATGCGCTACCATGCTCCAGTCCAAGGAAGATAGAGAAGCCATTCCTGACAACAAGCTCTTAGCTGGTGCCAAGAATGTAAGTAATACTGCACTCAAGCCTTTAACTAAGTTCTTTGAGTGGTTTAATAAGGCTTTCGATGCCTTTACCCACTCATATCAAAAGCACGTAAGTAAGGTAGTGCATCAATTAAAGCGCCAGATCTTTGCTTATTTAGTTATCTGTGTGGCTTTAGGCTTCTGCTTCGTACGCATCCCATCTTCATTCTTACCTAATGAAGACCAAGGCGTATTGATGGCCATGGTTAACTTACCTGCAGGCTCTACTGTAGAAAAGACTCAAGGCACCTTATCCAAGCTCTCAAATTACTTCACCACCCAAGAAGATGAGAACATTGAGTCTATCATGGCAATTACTGGCTTCTCCTTCTCTGGCTCAGGCCAGAACGCAGGTATGGCCTTTATTAAGCTGCGCGATTGGTCAGTACGTCAACGCTCAGACCAGCACGCTGATGCCATTGTACAGCGTTCTTACATGCCTTTAATGGGTATTCGTGAAGGCTTAGCCTTTGCCTTTAACTTACCAGCTATTCCTGAGTTAGGTATTGCCTCAGGCTTCGATTTGTACTTACAAGACAATGGCGGTGCAGGCCATGAGGTCTTAACCAAGATGCGTCAAGAGTACATTTACGCTGCCCAGCAATCTCCTTTATTAATGCAGGTACGTGCTAACGGCCAAGACGATACTCCGCAATTTAAGCTCTCTATCGATTACGAGAAGGCTTTAGCTTTAGGCTTAAATGTCAGTGACATTAATACCACCTTATCTACCGCTTGGGGTTCTGCTTATATTGATAACTTCATGGAGCGTTCCCGCGTAAAGAAGGTGTACTTACAAGCTGATGCCGATGCTCGTATGAATGAGCTCGACTTAAACAAGTGGTATGTACGTAATAATCAAGGCCAAATGGTTCCTTGTTCTGCCTTTATTACCACCTCTTGGGACTACGGTTCTCCTCGTTTAGAGCGCTTTAACGGCGTAGGTGCGATGAATATCCAAGGTGCTCCAGCTCCTGGCGTCTCCACAGGTGAGGCTATGGCTGAAATGGAGCGTATTGCCAAGGAAGTATTACCAGCAGGCTTTGGTATTTCTTGGACAGGCGTTTCTTTCCAAGAGCGCTTATCGGGCGACCAAGCACCGCTGTTATATGCCGTATCCTTGCTCATCGTATTCTTGTCCTTAGCTGCCTTGTATGAGTCTTGGTCTATTCCTTTTGCCGTTATGTTGGTAGTGCCTTTAGGTATTATTGGCGCGGTATTAGCTGCCTTAATGACTCAGTACATTCCAGTACAAACAGTCTTGAGCAATGACGTGTACTTCCAGGTAGGTCTGTTAACTACAGTAGGTCTGTCTGCAAAAAATGCTATTTTGATCGTAGAGTTTGCCAAAGAGCTTTATGACAAGGGCAATCGCTTGACCGAGGCTGTAATTGAAGCTGCCCGTATTCGTCTGCGCCCAATCTTAATGACCTCAGCTGCCTTCGTGTTAGGTGTATTGCCATTGGCAGTCTCCTCAGGTGCTGGTGCTGCTGGTCGAAACGAAATTGGTATTTGCGTAATCGGCGGTATGCTCTCTGCTACCATCTTGGCTATTTTCTTCGTACCAGTGTTCTTCGTGCTCGTAATGCGTTACTTCACCAAGTACATTCCAGCAGATCAAAAGAAGAAGATGGCTGAAGAGGAAGAAAAGCGCATCAGGGAGCGCCAACTGCGTGCACTTGAAGCCAAGAAGAACTTACCTCCAAAAGCATAACTAATAAGATCACCTGATAATTAGACTGCTCAAGCAGTCATTTTAAAGCGCAGCATTAGCTGCGCTTTTTTTATGCCAAGCCCTTACACCAT
>Tim_p2__coassemble_149_pt1 | contig 45455 bp, 23 predicted proteins | sample Tim_p2__metabat2_low_PE_020 | metagenome-assembled genome bin Tim_p2 | reverse complement strand
AATAAAGAGTGCTACCATCACTGGCTTTTTATTCACTCGCCCTAAGCGAGTCTTTTGATTGAGATTTTGCATAAACATACCTTCTGACAAATAAGAGCCATCGTAATCAATGGCCCATGAAATCTTGGTGGTCTAGCCACTAAGTCCCTCTCCCACAAAAGCCACAGCTAACGCCACTTCCCTTGCCCACGCCCCTGACTAAGAGCTACTGGTATTTCCTCGCCTTGCTAACTATCTAGCGTTCTAAAGTTAGCCCTTACTCTCTTGGTGATACTTGGATGGATAGTCCTGCTTCTCTAGGTTGTCATTCGTGGCAGCTATGGCAAGTAGCTATAGCAGCGCAAGGGACACAAAGTAAAGCAAGACGCAAGGAGCGTAATGGCAGTAGCACAAAGGCAGAGGGGAGTTCTCTAAAGCTCTGGTTAATACGCTGCTGCGCCAGAGCGCTTTGCAAAGGCATCAGCAGCAAGTTTGAAGTTCTGCCTTGGCTTAGTTTTGTTTGGTAAGGCTAGGTGATGTGGAGCAGGGGCGCCCTGGCGTTGAGAGCCAAGCATAGCTTGGCGCGGTCGTAGGCGCTTTAGCTTAGATATTGATTTAAGAAAAAGCTGGAATATTGAAGCTCATCGGTAAGCTAGGTCACTTAGAAAGTCAGTCTCAAAAGCCGTGTGTTGTATGAGGCAAGGCATTGAGACTGACCACTTACACTGAAAACGGGTGGTGAAAGCTAAGTCAAAAGCAAGGGCTACAGGTGCCTCCATCGACATTGATGTCTTAAGCGTGCTACGGCAGTAGTGCTCCTTATCAAAAGTTAAGACCAAAGAGCTTAAGTACCAATAGCAATTGCGGGGCGCCTTAATGACTAATAGAGCACAAGCTCTGTGTTGTCTTTATACTGGGCCACAACAGCTAATGCCTAAAGTTCCAGTAAAGCAGGGGATGCACATTAAGTGAAAACCAGTCCCTTAGCTGGGGCATAGATCAAGGGACTGAGTTACGGGAAAACAGTCTTGCTTAGCAGTGAGCACATTGGCTATGGACGCCCTAGGTGCTCTTAAACCTGCTGATAGAGCGTGTGTCCATAGCCCATGAGCTCTCCTTCACCAGCTAGCTAGAGCACTACGCAAGATGAGCCACTCAGGGGCTATGATGGTGCTTAGGTGAGTGCTTTAGGCAGTCAGTCCCAAGCTTTCAAGGATTTGTAAAAACTGCTCATTGGCTTGCTTAGTAAAAGCACCTAAAGGAGCCTCAGGTGATTCCTTACTAGCTGGGGAGCTCTTTTCTTGCGCCTCTGCAGCAACTTCCTGGCTCTGAGCTAGCATACTTGAGCTGTTTCCTCTATCTAACAGGGCGGTATCTGGAGCCCTCTGATTAGCAGCTTGCTTAAGTACTAAAGGCATAGAAGCTGTAGTGGCCTCATTGGTATGGGCCTTGGCATTAGCTCCCTCGGTTCTGCCATGCAAAGAGCGTAGGAATACGCCTGATTCTTGGGATGGATGAGGGGAAACTATAGGCTCTGCATAGAAGTACTGAGCTTTAGGATAGGTATTTCCAAGCTTGGCAGGAGCAGCGCTATCATTACTTGGTACGGGAGCATTACTCTTGGGAGCTGCATGTGATTGTACTAAGTGAGGGTTAGCTGGAGCTACAGCAGTGCTCGCTGCTACTGGTACGGCTCTGGCATGCGTAGTATAAGCCGAATTTGGCAGGTTAGCGGCCTCTGGAGATGCAGGTGCGAAGGCTAGGTGGGCGGTGGAAGCTAAGCTATGGTCTTTAACTCCAAGGCTGCCTTGCGTTGCAGCAACGGGTGTTCTAGCGGCGCTCGAGAGGCTCTGGGAGCTCGTAGGGGCGGGCGCTTTGAAGCTTAAGTTAGGGCTTGGCGCTATGGGAGCGCTATCTTGGCCTACAGCTACAGAGCTAGCGGTTGTATGTTCAGCTGTGGTGGCTACTAAGTCAGGCATACTCTGGTTAGCTGTAGTATAAAGAGAAGGCTGTAAGCTTGATGGGGCCTGCGGACTAAAAGAGCTTGGGGGTTGTGGACTTAAGGACGAGCAGGCAGCTCTTAAGTGCTCTAGGGCTTGGTTTTCTCGTAAAGCTGAGTTCATATTGCCCTGCCAGGTGTGAGGCTGGGCTACCAAGATTTCAACTTGAGGGTCATTATTATAAGTAGCAGCAACTACTGGGGCTGTGGCTACAGCTACCTTGCTGTGAGGGGCTGGAATATTAGCAGCATTGTGGGCGGTACTGGCCTTATTAGGGCTTACTATCTGTTGTTGGGTTAGTAAGGGGCGGGCGCTTTGAGAGTGATCAGGGCCAGAGCGCTCTTTTGTCTGAGCTTTGTGAGAGGGGTTGGTTTTTTGGTTATCGGCTAAGGAGCGGGCGCTGCGCCATGCCTGAGTACTTTGAGCAGTCTTTGGGGCAGGCTTAGCTGTCTTGGTGGGTTGAGCAGTGCTAGCTTTTGGTGCTTGCTTAGAGTGTTTGGTGAGTGCAGGGGTAGCTGCTGCAATTGGAGTTGGGTAGTTATGAGTGGCTCTGTCTAGGGATGATGGGGTGCTTTGATAGTGCTTGGGTAAGAGAGCGTCATATAAAGGAGTAAGCTCGGTTAATAAAGAGAGCTGACTTATGAGCTTGCCATTGTCATAGAACAAGGCACTGGCTTTTAAGTTAGGAGTGCTCAAGCTAATTAATAAGGTATGGTCATTACTATGATTTATAAGTAAAGGAGTGAGTACTACGCTATCTTTGGGACAGTTATGAGCGCTAGAGCACACAGCGGCACCTTGCTTATTTAGGACTTGGGCTAAGTTATGGTAGGTGCTTTTAGTTTTGTCACTGGCCTCTTCGGGGGCTACGAGTTTATAGACAGTGCTATTGATAGGATAGTAGCGATGTAAGACAGGTACCATATTCTCAAAGGCGCTTTTAACGAGTTGGGCATGGTACTCCATTTGCTCTTGGAACTCTTTACTATTACTTGGCAGAGTGATTTGACAACCAGTGGCCATTAAGGCAGCACCTAAGCTCAAGGCTAAGATACTTAAGCGTGAGTGCTTATGGCTAGGAGTCGGGGCTTGAGCATTAGTGTATTGGTGCTTACCTTGGCTTGGGCAAGAACCATCTAAGTTTAAAGTACATGCCAAGCTAGGATGTGGGTTGGCATGAGTCCCATTAGAATTAAGTAAGGAGGTGGCAAAGCTATTCATCTGGTGCAGGTCTCTAATTAAATCTAGGCACTGGCTCCTATAAGGCTCAAGCTTTTATGGCTCTAAGTAGGAGCGCAGGGCGTAAGAGAAGGGTTAAGGGGTGGGCGTTAGGCTAAGAGAAGCTTAGCGACTTAGGCCTTGGGGGTGTAGATGATATCGGCGCTCTTGGCACTGCCATTGTCTTCATTACCCCACATGAGGCGTAAGTGCTCAGGGATACCGTCGACTACAAATTTATCGCCTTTGATGCGGTAATTGGTCACAGCAATATCATCGTTAGCAAAGAGACTGGTGCTATGGACGACTACTAAAGCAGGTAAGGTGCGGGCCATGACTTGAGGCGGCATTTGCAAATAGGTATGGCGGCCGTCATTAAAGGTACGTAAAGGATAGAGGTTCTCATCTCCTGAGTACTCATAGGCAAAATCAAGCTTATCAATTAAAGCAGCAGAGCCTCCCTCGTCAGTGACAATAGTTTGGGTGTTCATACGGCGCTGTAAATTATTTTTTAAGGCCGCAAAGTTTTGTAAGGCCTGCTCTGGATAGATAAAAGCAACCGAGGGCATAAAGTGCTGGGCACTGGATTTTAGGTCAATATCGTAAGTGCGCTTATCGGTGTAGATACGTAAGTTAGATTGCAAGCCTACATCTGTAGGCTTAATGGCTACATGCTCGATAATGCCCTCAGGAGAACCACTAGCCGAGCGCTCGATTAACCATCTAGCACTATCACCGACTTTGAGATCTACGACTACTTCATTAGCTTGTAAGGCAATATCACAGACATGGAGTAAGGAGCACACTAAGGTAGGACGAGCTGCCCCATAGACAAAGCGCACTTGATTGCCCGAGCTTACTTGGGCGCGGCTGACTTGGGACTTGGTGCTTTTAGGATTGCTAGCTTGCTGGAGGGCTAAGAGAATTTGTCTATCCTCAGAGCTTAAATTGGAGGCTACCTCGCTTAAGGACAATAAATCATTTAAAGCCTCATCGGCCTTGGCGTCCTTGATGCTATGGATACTAATGGCCAAGAATAAGAGCAAGGTCATAGTCATCATAATGATGCGCTCCATGTACTCTTGCACTAAGGTGCGCTCTTTTCTAACTACCAACTTGTCCCTAGGCTCAAGGGCCGTAGGCTCTGTACCATGGCATAGTTGCGCACTAGCGCTAGCACAGGCGCTAGCGCCACAGGCATTGGGGTTTACAGGAGAGCTAAAGATCTTGGCCTTAAGTTTAGAGCCAGCCGAGCTGCTGGTGTGTTGGATTTCTTGCTTAATATTTTGTAAGTACTGCTCGGAGCGTAAGTAGCGATTGGCAAAAGGCCTTGTCTTAGATTTAGGAAGGGAATTAGTGTTGTCCGTGGCGCCCTTGGAGTTAAGTTTAGCCTTGGTGGTAATCGCTGCAAAGTTAAATTTATAAGCTTTCTTTGGAGAGAGTTTGCCTTCTTTGAGGGCCTCTTGATGGGCGCAGGCACGGGCAGCTTGGTTGGCGCCTGCATTGTGCTCGGTAGCATGTTGATGTACACGCTCAGAGAGCTGGCTTAATTTAAGGCGTAATTGCTCGCGCTCTACAGGATCAAGGTTCTTATCCTCATCAAGATTAATCTTGGCTTTAGAGCGAGACTTAAATAAGTGCTCACTGAGTGGGGGTACCCAGGTCAAGATAGTACCCATGGGATTTAAGGTTGGCTCTTTGCTAAGCAAAGTATAGTGCTTGTCAGTGTCGATATAGCGCTTGGTAGATGGCATAGTAAATAATCCTCGCAACAGATAAGGCGGGTGCGCCCTTAAGGCAGGAAAGGAAATGGGAGGGAGGTAAGATATGGAGGGAAAAGGCTCCTTTACAGAGCATGATTACCAAAGACTAAGGTCAGGAGGCCTTAGGCCATGATAGGGGAGAGCACGAGCTCTTTGATAAAGAGATTGAGCGGGTTGTACATGAGCATCTTAGGGTCAGAGTGATAGCCATTGCTAATTTCATAGGAAATAAGAGCACGCATTTTATGGCTGTTGACGTGGCTATCTTCATCAAAGCGCTCTTCTACCCAGTCAATTTGATAGCTGTACTTGTCTAAAGGAATGACATTGGCAATTTTAATGCTAACGCGGCTGCCGTCTTTTTCATTGAGGGGATTGTGTAGCTCATAAAAGCTCTTGAGCTGGGCAAAGACTTTAGAATCGCGCTTAAGGCACGCAAAGACATGGGTAATGGCTTGGCGCTGTAAGTTCTTATCAGGAGTTACCATGCGCAGCTGGGTGATAAACTCACACAATTGGGCACTGAGAACCTGCTCGGGTAATTGGCTGACATTAGGACTCTCTAAAAGGCCCTCAGAGCGTACGACACCGTGCTCATCAATGGTCACAATATAGGGAATGACATTGGTATCTAAGGCACGGGCAATAAAGGCACCTAAAGATAAGAACGAAAACCCTAAGGTGGCAAACAGCAAAGCCGAACCGCTAACTTGATGTTTAAATTCCCTCAAGTCCAAGCTGCGCTTGTGCAGGCCAATGAGGCTCTGATCGCGCTTAGTATTATCAGGGCTATCTTTAGATGCTTGATAGGCTATCTCAGTACTGGCAGGGGCATTGGCATTGGCACTTAAGGTCAAGTTAGGCGTAGATGAGGATATACAGACGGGTAGTTTCATAAGGAAGTCTCACAAATAAGTAAGAGGAGAGGCCAAGGTGCTTAATAGAGGGCTTTAAGCCCTTAGCAGCTTAGGCGGCGGTGATGGTTTTGGCGTTGCAATCTTGGTAGTGGGTATAAAACAAGGGGCCAAAGCGCTCGTAGAGTTGGTTGATAGCATCGACTTGGAAGTCGCCTGCAAAGCTTAGTAAATTGAGTTCTTCTGGGGAGAGTTCAAGTTTTACCATGATGCGCTGGTCGTTTTTGACAAAGTAATAGTCTTGCTTAGGCACGGCCGTGGTGAGCTGATTAATTTCTGCATCGCTAAGTCCCATGATTTCATAGGTTTGATGTAAGAGCTCATTATTGGCATCGTAATTAGGTAAATAAACACGGGTGGGAGCGCACTCTAAGAGGTTTAAAAAGTGAGGAGAGCTTTGTAAGTCGCTTAATGATTGGGTGGCTAAAATAACCATGACATTGAACTTACGTAAGGTCTTAAACCACTTGATAAGCTCGCTGGCAAAGTGCTCATTTTGCAGCATTAACCAGGCCTCATCTAAGATAATAGCCCCAGGATGGCCATCAAATTGCTCTTCGATTAAGTGAAAGACTTGCTTTAATACAGGTAAGGCAAAAGCAGGGGAGGATTTAAAGATATCAGCACACTCAAAGGTAGTAAGCTTATTTTGAATTAAGACATTGTCAGTACCATCTAAAATGCAGTTCTGGGCATTGACCTTGGTGTAAGGAGCAAGAGCGTCTTTTAATTTATTGTTGGAGAGGGTGATATGTAAGTCACTTAAGCTGCGCTCGTAGGGCTCTTTGCCTGCCAAGATAGTAAGACACTCTCTTAACTCACTTTTATCTTTAGGGCTCATAGTATAGTTATTGAGCTGGAGAAGTAACTCTAAAAAGGATAAGGCATAGTCACGATCAAGTTCACTCTCAAGTTTATGCAAAGGACATAATAGGGCTTGGCTATTATTAAAGGTCAGATGGGAGCCTTGCAAAGCCTTAGTAAGAGCGTAAAAAGAGTAGCCTTTATCGAAGACAAAGAGCTTCATATCGTGATAGCGGCTTAAGTTTAAGATAAGGGAGCCTAAAAAGACGGATTTACCTGCACCTGTAGGACCGACGACCAAGGTATTACCAATGTCTTGGTTGTGTAAGTTTAAGTAATAGCAGCCATGTCCTGCGGTGCGTACTTGCATTAAAGGAGAACGCTTGAGGCCATACATGACATTAGGGCAATAGCGTTCTCCTGTGATAGGCAAGGTAAGAGGAATTAGGTCTAAGAGTACATCTTGCGAGACAATAGGACGGCGTAAGTTTTCAAAGAAGTGACCAGGCTGGGAGCCTAAGAAGGCATCGGGAGCATTTAAGGTTTCTACGCGCACGCTCAGGCCTACGCTTTCAATGGCCTTGATGGCCTGCTTAGTTTTATTAAGTAAGTTATCCCAGTTTTCATCGGCCAAGATCATAGTGGCAGTATAAGAGCCAAAGATAACTTCATTATTGTCTAAAGCACGGGTAGCCTCATCAATGTCTTTGATTTGGTCTAAGGCATTTTGATTGACACGCGCATGCTCTAAATTAAACAGCTGCGCCATAATACCTTTGGACTTTTGCGCCCAGAAACGACGGTATTTATCGAGCATGGTGCGGCTCTTAAAGTGGTCAAAGTAGATAAAGCGAGTGTTATAACGATAGCAAAAAGGTAAGGTAGCTAAGGCATTGAGCATGCCCTCATGACTGCTAGCAGGTAAACCCTCAATGGCTAGCACACTAATAAGTTTAGAGCCTACTTTTAAAGTATCGCCACAAATTAAGTCGTAATTACCAAGAACGCTATCTAAATAGGCGCGCGCCATAGGAGTGGCAATTTTGCGCTCTTGAGCGCACCAACACTGATTAATAAAGCTTAGCGCTTCATGGTAACAAGCCTCATGGGCAAATACATGCTCCTCTATTTTGCTTCCACTTGATGAGAGCTCCTGCACGGCAGGCAGGTGCTGATTATGAGGGTTAATACTATCAGGCTGCTTAGAGTGTTTATGATCCTGCTGATCAGATGACATGGCAGGTAAGAGGCTATCTTGCATAATCTCGTCTTGAGAGACAGAGGTAGATATGTCCTTCAAGGATAGGGCTTTAGAGGTGAGAGGTGTAACTTGCATATTGTGCTCGAGGGTATCGACTACACATTGGCAAGCGCTTTTAAATTCGTTAACTAAGTTTAAGGCCTCAGCATAGTGGTCAGAGGAGTTAAAGTCTTGTAAGACTAAGTGCTCTAAAGAGCGGCTTTGGGCGTTATTTCCCATATAGGTGATAGATAAAATGATGCGGCTTTTCAATGAGCCTTGGGTCGCAAATAGGTGTTCACGACGCGCTTCAATATCACTTAAGGCGCATTGGTTACGCTCTAGAGTTGGAATATAGCTATGATCTTGATTGCGCAGAACGTCTACTTGGATGCAATAGTTCTCGCCTAATTTTAATAAAGCCTTTTGGTTGAGTTGATAAATGTGTTCAAGATGACTTGGTGGCAGTAAGGAGAGATCTGGAACTTTCAGTTCAAAGCAAGAGAGTAAGGCACCTGTTTTGAGCACAATGACTTGATCGTCAGCTAAGGTAGCATAATCCATTAAATCGCTGGTAGCAGATAGGCTATTGGCGCGCTCAGTTACGATGCGGGAGCGTAAGAGCAATATAAGGCTGATGACAAGACATAGCGCAGCGGCAATTAAACAAGCATTAAAGCACATTTGTAGCATACAAGCTCCTTAAGCTAACATGAGCTTAAGTTGAGTAAAAAGAGATTAGCGATAGCGTTTGAAGTTATTGGTATGCCAAGCGGCCTTGGCTTGGTAGTACATGCGATAGCGCAATTGGCGCAGATAGATAGGACGGAGCAAGATGTCCTTTTTGCCCATATATAAGAGCACGATAAAGTTCACTACTCCTAAGGTGATAGCACCAAGGCTGACCATCACATCCATAGATAGAACAATCAAAGCACCACAAATCAATATATTGATTAAAAAGAGTTCACGATCGCAGCCAAACATCTGACTACTATTGCCCAAGGAGTGATAAATACGATGAGAAGACATAACAACAACTATTCCTCCTCGTTGCTATAAATGCTTCTTGTCAGGCTGGCCCCTTTACATTAAAGCGCAGTGCGGAAAGGACCCCCCATTTAGAATGTTACTTAGGACTTAGGGGCCAGCCTAGAAAAGAGAGATAAAAAGGGTTAGGTACTTTAGTGTAAGGCGAGGGCAGATTCAAAGTAGCCTTGTTGATAGTCATAAAGCTCACGATCAGAGCTTAGTGGTAAGGATCCTAAATCATTATCCTCGGCAAACACGGAACGGCGCTGTGGCTGATGGTTATTTGGGGTATCAACTAAGGATGATTGAGTCGCGTTAGGTAATGCAATGGCACTGCCATTAAAGAAGTTAGTCATAAGGCTATTGGCTCCTACTAATAAAGCCATGACAAAGATGAGATAAATGACAGTTCTAAAAAAGCTGGAGATTTCACCGCCCATTAAAATCAGGCTGGTACCACTGGCAATAATGCCAACTAAAGCCACCGAAAAGGCTACAGGCCCTGTCAGGGACTTTTGGAAAATGGTAAGCCACGCCTCATAAGGCAAGACAGTAGCACCTGCGCTCGAGGCCCACGCACTAGGAGCACACAAAGCACAAGCTACGATAAGAGCGGCAATAGATAAAGAACGAAATTTAAATGGACAATATTGCATAGCACTAATCCTCATAAAGTAAGTAAGGAGAGTTAAATAGGAAGTAGTTGAAATCAGGTAAGATTGACCCTGATGGGGTATGGAGGGAGCGTAAGATGAAAAGAATTACAGCTTAAGGCAGGAGAGCAATTATGGGTGATTAATTATTTGTCTTGGTAAAGATAGGTAAGTTGTTCGCCCTGAAGGCGAGCAATGGCACTGATGTGTCGATAGGGCTGGCGCTTTATTTGAACAATGAGATCGAGCGCTTGCCCAATAAGTGAGGCAATTTTGGGGGGCTTAGCAGGGTGACGTGAGATCAGCAAGTTTAAGCGTTCAAGGGCTTGCTGGGGTGTGCCTGCGTGAATAGTACATAAGCCGCCATTATGACCTGTAGATAAGGCATCGACTAAATCTAAGGCCTCACTGCCACGTACCTCACCTACTATAATGCGATCAGGGCGTAAGCGCAGGGCAGAGCGGACAAGATCGGACATAGTGGTATGGTCATTGGTGTACAAGCAGCTATGGTTGGGAGCGTGTAGGCTTAGCTCAGGGGTATCCTCGATAGTAATCAAACGCTCATTAGGAGCAAGGAGTTCAATTTCATTGATTAAGGCATTGACTAAAGTAGTCTTGCCCGAGCCTGTAGCTCCTGATACCAAGATAGATAAGTGCTCTTGCACCGCCATATCTAACAAGGCTAATTGCTCTTGCGTGATCACTTGTTGTTTGAGTAAATCTTTCAGGCTTAATTTGAGGCTGTTGTGACGGCGAATGGAGAAGATGGGATTGCGTACTAAAGGAGGTAGCAGACCTTCAAAACGAGCGCCATGGTAGGGAATTTCCATGGATAAAATAGGATGTTTAGGATCAATTTCCATGCCTTTTAAGGACGCTAAAGTACGAATAATGGATTTGCCTTGGGCATTGCTCAGGGTGCCTATAGTTTGCATCCCTTTGATGGCATGTTCGGCAAATAATGAGCCGTCGCAATTGAGCATAATCTCGTTAATCAAGGGATCTTCGAGCGCATGTTGGATCGAGGGGCCTAAATTGCGTATCAGATTGTGATAGCCGAGCTCATCGTAGCTATTATTAAAAGTTAAATTGGGGGCAGATAAAGTACTCATAGGAGAGAAATTAAGGCAGGGTAAAAAACAAGCAAAAACAGATGGATGAAATTTAGGAAGGAAGGGAGTACGGCTTAAAGTGTGAAAAGTAAGGCACTTAAAACCTATGGCTTGACTATAGCACTAATGACAAGGGGAAAAGGCTATTATTTATTCAAAGTGCCATAACTATCACAAAAGATAAGTTTATTTTTCAAAGCCCTTGCCAAATGCTTCTACATTTCATTGATAGTTCGCTGCTAGTAGCTAAAGGCCCAGCTGCCACTAAGAAGAACTTATTACTCTTCTGGAGCGTGGTAGATTTTGATGAGATATTTGTGGCCATCTTTGTAGAAGAAAGCTGGGTAGGACTCATTATCTACGACGCGCAGCAAGTTAAATTGCTCAGCAATAGTTTTGTTGATGTTAAGCTCACTATCTTGTGGACCACGCTTGGCATAAAAGGACTCTTCACCTTGCTGCTCAATTGGTTTTAGCTGCTCATACTTTTGTACAAACTCTTGGCACATATCGATGCAAGCTTGGGCTTGGATATGTCTAAGCTCTGGTCCTAATTCATAGCCTGTAAAAGATAAGGTTTTCTTTAAGTAGTAAGGGCCATTATCAGTCTTGGCATCGGCTTCAAAAAGGGTAAAGACTACTTCTGTTTGGCCCTCTAAAATTTGCCAAGTTAAAGGGGCCCAGCCCTTGCCATGCGGCAAATCGCTCGCATGTACTACTAAATTATGCTTGTGTTGGGATAAAAATTGCTCACCAATAATGCGGTGATAGGACAAGACAAAGACAGTGTCGTATTCTGAACCAATGTCTTCATGCTTAAAAAATAAAGGACAGCCTATATTAGCCGCAAAGGTTTGTGCGTAGCTAACAAACCATTGATTAGGAGTAGTGAGGATAGCAACTTTCATGATTCTAGGTGTGTGTTGAGTGAGTACTTTGATAGCAATTATTGCAAAGACATGTGAGCAGATAGACAGACAATCCTGCCTTTCACCTAGATATTACTACAAATGGGTAGTCTACCTATGCTAGTAAAGTAGGTGATTTGAAGCAGAATTGTGCTAATAGATCCTGCATACAATAGTATATTGCCTCATTATACTACGTCTAAAGAGACGACGCATCAATAATGCATGGCAATTGGCAATGATATCAAGCACTTTGGAAGCTATGAAATGCACTAAGGCTCAAATTTGTATATGCTCGCGCATATTCTAAAAGGCCTTAGCTAAGAGCATTGATCAAGGTAGAAATCAGGCCTTTTACGAGGGGCTTCCTCCCCTGTCTAAAGACAATGGAGCTAGCTAATAGTTTTATGACCAACCCAAGCGCGCTTGAAGAGCGCACTTGGGTGATTGTCTCTGCGCCGCAGCGGAGGCAGTTTGGGGCATTAGAGAACCATAAGGCGGCTTAAGAGAGGTAATTGGACTTTAATAAAGTCTTGGACGGTGGTGTTCACTGCGGCTACTAACTCAGCGTCGCTTACTTCTTCTTCGCTATCAGTAATGCTAATCTCGCCTTGGACAATGGAGGTGAGCAGGGCCTCGATGAGATCCTTGTCTTTGCAATCTGGAGTATTAACAAAAGTGCGCAAGAGACGAGCACTAATTGGGTCAATAGTGAGTGCTCCTTTTAAGACAGGAGAGCATAAGGAGACGCTATCGTGATCACCAAAGGTATTGATGATATTAATATTTAAGCTGGTGATATCTTCGTTGATCTTTGCTGTCTTGACTGCTGGTGAGCATAAGCCTGCAAGGACTAAGGTATTAATTGCATCGACAATCAAGCCTACATCTAAGGTGGCATCATATTGCATCATGGCAGAGATAATCTGGCCAATATTGTGTGGCTGATAGTCATTTAAGACGGCCATGAGCGGCGCATAGTAGCGACGATCGAGCTCGACCTCACCATTATCGCCTACCATCTTGTAATCAAAGTCCTCAATATGGACAGTCAGAATGACATTTTGCTCACTGACGGTCTCTAAGAGCTCATTTTCGCTTAAAGACACAGCACCCTTGATGAAGATATCGTTGCGGATACGACGATTAACGATAAAATCACGGGTCTCCTCGTACATATCTGTACCTTGGAGTGGAGCTAAGAAAGCAATTTGCTTTTCAGTTAAGTTAATAGCATCGATATTGTCAGTGCCACTAGCAGAGCATACATAGCCTAAATCAGCACGATCTAAGCGCTTTTCGACATCTGCAAAGTGATCGCAAGACCAGTAGCTATTGAGGGTATCGCTTAAAAATGGCTCAGGATTGATCATGGCATCTTTCATATACTGACCAAAGTCTTGCTGGGCAATAGCAAAAGATGGATTGAGCTTGATAATAGGGAATAAGAACTTGCTAACCTCTAATACCTGATGCTCTGCGCTTAAATTGCGTTGGCACTTATGGTCTTTGTAGAGATTAATCAAGTTGCGAATTGGAGCGAAGTTGCCTAAGCCTACTTTGCAATTGTAGGAAATATAGAAGATACCGCCGTCATTTAAGTGTTTTTGGGCAATATCAATAATGAGCTCTTGATCTTGAGGGCTGACCCAAGACCAGACACCGTGGAGGCAGATTAAATCAAACTTAGGTAAATCGGTGCGAGATGCCAATTGCTCTAAAGAATCAGAGCACAGGTCGACTTGGATATGGCACTTCTTGGCAGTACGCTTAGCCTCATTTAATAAGCTTGGATTAAACTCTTGGCCCATCCATGCGCAATCTTGGGTAAGGGCATGAGGCAAAATGCTCTGACCATGGCCGCAGCCAATTTCTAAGCAGTGCTTAAACTCAGGGCAGGCAAAGCCTTTGCTAGTTAATAAATACTTTAAGTACAAAGGATTGTACTCAGAGTGATAACCATAGGTGCTAGGTAAGTTGTACTTAAATTTTTGATTCCACTGTGACATTAACAAAAAATCTCTATACAAAAATTAATCTTTAGCCAAAAAAGCTCGGATAAGGCTTAAGGGCGGTGCTTTAGATATAGCAGAGCTTGCGCATAAGAGGCAGTCTAACGGTCATGAAGTCATGAACAAAGCTCTTGATGATTTCCTTTTGCTGCTTCAGGCTATTGACCTCGGTGTCCTTTCTTTTTACCAGTACCATATTGTTGCCTGACTTATTTAGCTCTAAGAGCACCTCTACCATTTGAGCTTCAGTGAGATCTGGCCTGCTCTCGATTACGTTTAAAAGTAATTTGTGAATATTATCAATTACAAAGCCGCCACCTAATACAGGTGAACTTAAAGCCAAGATATTGGCAGGTAAGTGCGCATGTAAAATGGCATCATTGAGCTTGGAGGAATTGTCGATAATCTCTTGAGTAATCTCATGAGGAGGCACAGCTACTAAGACAATGCTGCAAGCTACGGCATAGTTAATTATATCTAAGAGCTCATCGACACTAATGAGCTTGATGCCCTTGAGCGGCTTGGCTGCATACTCTTTGCATAAGGCTTGGCGCAGCTCCTTAAAGGAGTGCACTTCAAAGTCATCCATAAGCTTAAAGAGGCCCTGCAAGCGCTTGATATCGACATTATTATTGCCCTTGCGGGTATTGATAACGAGCTCTTTGGCATTAGGATCTTGAGCTAACACAAAATAAGTCTTATCCATCTCTTGGATAAGCTCATGCTCATTTAAGGTACGTACGCCCTTGACATAAAGATCACTGCGGAAGGTCTGACAAGAAATATAGTCACGAATTGGCTGGTAAAGAGCAGTGCCCTTAAATGGCTCTAAGAACTCTGCTTCGCCTTCTTTTAAGAAGAACTCGTCCATATCATCTACCATACGAGCTTGGCAGACAAAGTTGAGCTTGGCAGGTTCGAGCTTTTGGGCAACGTCATTGAAATTAAATAAGAACCAGTTGCCATTTAAGTACTCGTGGCTAACATAGTTGTACTCATTTTTCTTAATGCGATCTTCGTACAGACCCTTGAGCCATGGAGCATGGGCAGTATAGCGTGGATTGAGCTCTAAGAGATTGTCGATAAACTCTAAGATATTAGGGAGATTCTTAACATGGTTAAGAGCAGGATCACTCATGGTATTAGAGTAGGTATACATTAAGTAGCGGAAGGGCTCGAGTGGTCCAAAGCCTGCACCGATGTTATAAGAGATATAGAGGACACCGCCAATTTTTAAGTGACGCTTGATAAATTCGACGATGATGTTTTGGTTCTCCTCGGAGATCCAAGAGAAAATGCCATGCAGACAGATAAAGTCAAACATAGGCAAGTCTTCACGCTCTAAATATTGGTCAAAAGCATCATCGGTGAGATGTACTTTGGTTTGGGCCGTATTGGCCATCATTTGCGCAAAGCCTACTTGGGAGGGGTTAAAGTCATTGCCATACCATTGTGCAGGAGAATTAACTGCGTGCATGACAATACTTACGCCATTACCAAAGCCTAACTCACAGGCATTAAAGTCAGGACCAATCTCAGGGAAGGCAACGCCCTTTGAGATAAATCTAAAGCGGGTTAGATAAAGGTTTAAAAAGGAAAAGTAACCGAAATCATAATTGGTTTCGGTGTCATAACCCATATTCCAACTTTGCACTATATCTCTCCTAATTTAATAGAGTTTGTCTATTGTGTTTCATTCATTACCTGAAGCGTTTAAGGGGGCTAGAACTTGCAGCGCCCTTAAACATGAACTTTAAAAGGTAGCTGTAATTAAAAAAACATGTGTAGAGACTAAGCTCCAAATTCCAAGGCTCAGCTGTCCCTTGCCTGCCTAGGGGGGCGTGGCCTTTTAGATGCAGCAGAGCTTGCGAATGGTTGGTAGGCGCCAAGCTACAAAATCGTGAATCATGTCACGTACCAAAGGCAATTGTTCTTTAGGCTCAGCAATAGTTCGGCCTTGGTATTTAAAGGTATTACCAGTCTCGCTTAAGAAAGTCATTAAATAGCAAGTAAGATCGTCCTCTGTGGTCTCAGGCTTAGTGAGTACAATGGAGAGTAAGAATTTATGGACTTCCTCAACTACAAAAGCACCGCCTAGAGCTGGGGCACTGAGCACAGTTAATTGAGCTGGCAAGTGAGAGTTTAAAATTGCCATATTGAGCTCATGGGAGTTAGCTAAGATATTTTGAGTCATATGCTCTGGAGGTACGGTCACTAATAAAATGCCTGTACCTTGGGCATAAGTTAAATCATCAATCAAGCGAGATACTGGCACCAAATGCTTAGTTTTTTGTTTAGCATGCTCAATACTTAAGGCCTCACGCATTTCCTTAAAGGAGTGGAAATCATAATCGCTCATGAACTTTAATAAATAGTCAATGCGCTTTAAATCCACGTTTTGGGTGCCAATGCGGGTATTGATAGTTAATTGCTCGGCATCTTTGTTTTGTACCAAGAGGAAATAAGTCTTATCTAACTCAGCAATTTTTTGGTACTCATTTAAAGAGATAGCACCTTTAACAAACAGATCACGGCGGAAGAGTTGCCCCATGACATAGTCACGTACGCTTTGATATAAGGCTGTGCCCTCATATTGCGCTAAGAACTCTAATTCTTCTTGACTAAAGCTCAACTCATTAAAGTCATCGACCAAGCAAGCTTGTCCGACAAAGTTTAATTTAGCAGGTTCGAGCAAAGTAGCAATATCATGGCTATCTTCAATAAACCAATTGCTATTTAAGAACTCGTGCGCTACATAATTGTGGTTTTGCTTGACGATGCGAGAGTGGTAATGCTCTTTGGCCCATGGAGCATTTTGGGTATAAGCAGGGCTAAGCTCAATGAGCTTGTCAATAAAATCTAAGGCCTGAGGAATGTTTTGCACATGGCTCTTATTCTTGTCGCCAAAGTTATGGATATAAGAGTACATCAAATAACGGAAAGGCTCAGTATTGCCAAAGCCAGCATGGACGTTATAAGAGATATACACGACACCGCCAATTTTGAGGTGACGCTTAATAAATTCTACGATAATGTCGCGATTTTCCTCGGAGATCCACGAGAAGATGCCATGCAGACAGATATAGTCAAACATAGGCAAATCCTCACGTTCGAGGAATTGGTCAAAAGCATCATCGCTTAAATGGACTTTAGTATGGGCTGTATCTGCAAGCATTTGGGCAAAGCTAACTTGAGCTGGGTTAAAGTCATTGCCATACCAATTAACAGACGAATTAACTGCGTGCATAACAATGCTCACGCCATTGCCAAAGCCTAATTCACAGGCATTAAAGTCAGGACCAATCTCAGGGAAGGCCAGACCTCGAGCAATCATGTTAAAGCGAATTTGATAAGGGTTTAAAAAGCTAAAATAACCGAAATTATAATTAGTTTCGGTGTCATAACCCATATTCCAGCTGTGCACGATTGTCTCCTCAAAGTAATGCCTAATAGGGTACTAGGTCGTCTAGCTTTCAGAACTTGCCAGAAAACCGCCTGTAGCTTGAACTTAAGCAAGATTCGTACTATCTTAGCGCCCTTTGTTGTATTTAAGGGAAAAAATTTTGTGCTTGCTGATGCAATCTCACAATCTCAGGCTTGTTTATGACAAAAAGGCCCCAAACGCCGACTGTTTGAGGCCTTAATGCAAGCTTATTAAACTTTCTACAAGTGAGACTAAATTATCTGTCTTGGTGTCTTGGGGCGTCGGAGCTTGTATGATCAAAGATGTGCTCGCTATGGCCCTTGCTTTTAGCTGCGCTTTTGTCGCCCAATGAGCTAAATTCAGTATTAACGTAGACTGCCATAAATAATCCTATCATAAGACAAAAAGCGGCCTGACAGAGCAGCAGAGCCCGTCATATCTAGTTTTTTGTTTGCCACCTTTTTACAACAAGCATTAATGTATTTATGTTGTCTAGATGCATACAGATCCAACCAAAGCCCCTAAGAAATGCCTTAAACTTGGCAAAAAAAAACCTCAAATACCTAATCAAGTATTTGAGGTCTTATTAAGAGGGCACTTAGAGTGCTTGACTAACTAACTGGCAAATTAGCCTAACATGGAGAGGGCTAATTGTGGACGGGAGTTAGCTTGCATTAACATAGAGGTAGCAGCCTGCTGGATAATGCTCTGCTGGCTTAAAGCAGCAGATTCCTCAGCAAAATCAGCATCACGGATACGAGAACGTGCATCAGCTTGGTTGGCAGCTACGTTAGATTGGTTGCGGATAGAAGACTCCAATCTGTTCTGGATTGCGCCAAGGTCAGAGCGCTGCTGATCAACCTTGGAAATCATGGCATCCATTAAGGAAATAACAGCCTTAGCACCAGAGGCAGTGTCTAACTTAAGACCATCTGCAGCCTTAAAGGCATCATCCTTTGCGCCAGCTTGGCTAGCTAAAACAGTGAAAGTGAAGTTATCTACAGTGAACTTGATCTCATCACCATTATTAGCGCCTACCTGTAATACTACAGTACCCTTAGACTTAGCTGTTGCAGCACCGTTAGCAGCATTCTTGGCGCCAAAGATAGACTTATCTGCATCATAACCGTTAAGAACAGTCTTGCCACCGAACTTGGTCTGCTCGGCAATACGCTTAATTTCAGCAGCTAAAGCGTCGCCTTCCTTCTTGATGGCAGCACGGTCTTCCTTGGTATTGGTGCCGTTAGCGGACTGAACAGCTAAGGTACGGATCTTTTGGAGCATGCCAGACATTTCGTCCATACCAGACTCGATGGTCTGAGCTAAGGCGATACCATCGTTAGTATTGCGGTTGCCCTGATTTAAACCATTGATTTGAGTGGTTAAACGGTCAGCAATTTGTAAACCAGCGGCATCGTCTTTAGCGGAGTTAATACGAAGGCCAGAGCTAAGACGTTGGTAGGTGGTGCTTAAGCTGTTTTGTACGTTGTTTAAGCTTCTGCGACCGTGTAATGAGCTAACATTGGTGTTTACATAAACTGCCATAATAAAATCCCCATATATTTTAATTTTCAGACGATTACGGCACTATGTAATGCTAAGTATGCCGCTTTCATAAGAAATTATCGGGCTGTGCTTGCAAAACTTTAGTGCTTTTTAGTGTTGCTGAGAAAAAGAGATATTCTGAGTCTTTCTCTGTTTTTTTCTAGATATGAAATATTGTTCCAAGTTAGAGCTGTTCACTTCATGAAAAAATCATTTAGTCTTTGCTTTGGCAGGGGAAGAATAGGGATGTGCTTGCCTGTGGGAGGTGTCAGTATTTAGGGGGCATTCTGGCCCCATAGATGTATGGGTCTGCTAATTGCTCAAAAACAATGGAAACATAAGGCCACAAAGATTTTATAGTTATTGAAAATAGGGAGGGCTTAACAGAGCGCAGAGTGTAGTCTTGCTTTGCCTAAGCTTCTTGGGCTTTGAGCTGTTTTTGGGTACGGCGCGCTTGCTTATGGCATAGGTTTACAAAGTTTGGGTCTTGCGAGTTAAAAACGGCCACTACATGGTATTGGGCTAAGTTCTTAGCTCTGAGGGCATTATTTTTAGCTCCTCCTAAGATAACAAAACGCTGAGGCAGGTTTTTCACAATTACAGGTTGAACCGAGCGAATATTATTCATAAGCAAGGCATTTAAGCTAGCGGCATCAATACCAAATATGTGCAGCTTATTATGGTCAAAAGATTGCTCCTTATCTTCCATAAGCTCAGCGCTATGCTCTTGAGCCATGAGCAGGTTAGCTTGCATATTGGCCCTAGCAATAGGATCGCGCTCTGCTTTAATACCCTCTGGGAGCTCTTCAAGCTCTACATAACCAATATTTAAATTGCTTGCCATGCCCTCTGAAGTTGCTCCTTGCACCGAGTCTTCCATAGGCTGAGCTTCAGGTTCTAAGAGAGCATCACTAGTTGCGCTTTTATTAGATGCACTAATTGGGGCAATTTGCGGACTAAATGTTACGGGAATATCGGTATCACCATAAATATCCATATCCTCCAAGATATCCTCTAAAGAGAGCTCATCACTATCCATAGTAGAGTTCTCCTGCTCCTCAGAAAACTCAGCAAAAGTTGGTGGATTATCTTCCTCATCAAGCATATTTTGAGTGCTTTTAGTAGCCAACTCACCATCCTCACTGGAAGTAGCAGTGCCTAATGTATATGGTTTGCTATCAGGATCTGTCAGGGATGCTGCCTCTAGCTTGGTACCTGAGGCACTCTCATTATCCTCTGGAACTGTACTGTCCTGACACTCAATTGCTTGAGATGCAACTTCTTTAGAATCAATGTTTGAGGCCATCTTGGGATCTTGCATAGCTTGGGAACTAGTTCTTTGGAGTTCAATTACTTGAGGGGCACTCTCTTTAATTGCAGGTGTAACAAGCTCACTTTCAGTGTGACCTAGCTGTGTAGAGGAGAGGGGCTCTTGAGCGGCGCTTATGGTTTGTGCTTGGGTGCTATCTTCAGGAATAATAGTGCTAGTAGGGGAGATATTTTGGAAGGGAGCGAGCCATGGGTGTAAGGCAGTGGCAAAAGGATAAGTATTGTCATCATCTTTTAAGATGTAATCTTTGCCTAAGGTATGAATACAGTCAATTAAGCCCTTAGGATAGGGCTCAGGATGGCAGTTTTTTAGGAGCTCAGGATTGTTTTTAAGCTTTTTAAGGCTATCTCTACAGATATAGTCAGGCAGCATAAAAATAATTTGGGCAAAGAGGTAAGAGAGATCGTCTTTGAGGATGCGGCAACACACATTGTTGATATACTGGACTCCCATATTAGGGTATTTATCATGCTCGACTAAGAGTTGACAAGCCTCAAGCCCATAGAGCTTAAGGGTGTGGCGGATAACAGGAAATTTTCTTAAAGAAATATGAAACTTCTCTGCAATCTCTTTGTCTGTAGTGCCTTGTGCTATTTCCTGTAAAACTAAGGGGAGGAGGTTTTTGTCGCAATACATAAATAAATGCTTCCTTTAATTAAGAGTATGGTGCGGGTATAGGGGGCTTGCAATAAGGGAATGATTCCCAAGGACTTAGCCTTAGCTCTTAGAGTTAGTAGCTTGGGCGGTTTGTTTGACTATGCTAGAGTCCATAGCTTTGTGTAAGGCGGCACGCTTGCGGCGGCGTGCCACATTAAATTCTTCAAAGGTACTATTGGGCTCACTAAAGAACATAGCCACATCAAAAGTTGATAGGTCAATGGCATCCAGTACGTTATCAATGGTGCCACGCCGAATCACAATGCGTGAGGGAAAGTGACTGATACAAGAGACATTGGCAGTTGCCAATTGTTCAGGGCTAACAATTTTCTTATCTAAAGCTTCCTTGAGCTTAGCTGCATCTATCCCAAAGATTTGGATCTTGCGACAGTCAAAGCTCGCTTTAAGTCCTATAGTGCGTACATAAGCGCCACTAATGTGAGAGCTAAGCGCAGGAGCTGGAGAGTCTGTTTTAACTATCTTGCTCTCTTTATTGTCAGGATTGAAAGCAGGGCTGTTATGTAAGTTGGGGCTCTTTTCACTGGAGTCTAGGGGCTCTGGAGATGCTGCTAAGAGAGCATCTATATCCTCCTTAGAGCAAGGATAGTCGTCAGGGGCACTGGCGGGGCCTTTTGACTTTGATAAGGTTGTATCTGAGGTTGTGCTTGCAGAACGGGGGCGGCGTGGGGATTTGGATTTAGAATTTGGGCTTGATTTTTTGCGTGGGGCCATAATGAAGTGTTGTCCTAGTTGAACGGTTAGCGGAGGTTGTGCAAGATATAGTTAGCCAAATCGAGTTTGAGCTCTTCGATGAGCTTGTTGTTATTGCCAAGAGGCACAATGGCGACATCGGATCCTAAATTAAGTTCAGGGAGCTTAAAGTCTAATCCTTGTAAGAGCACGAGGTCATCGCCCACGGCAATGGCAAACCAGCTTGTTTCTCTAAATTGACTATAGGTCTCAGAGAAATTTTGCAAAGATAAGCTCTGGCGAAAATCAGTGCTCGTAGACTGGCCTTGTTCGGCTAGAGAGCCATAGCAAAAGCTTTGGTAGCCTAAGTTCAAACTAGCCCAGGCGCGCGAGCCATGCTCAATGAGTACCGTATCACCCTCAACATACATATCAGAACCTAATTCATTGACACTCAGGCGTTGACGGGCTGTAGTTAAAATTTTGTTAGCCCACCACAATTGCTCGTGCACTAATTCCTTATGGCGCTCCAAGGCCAGAGCCTGCTCATTTTTAATGACTTGCTGTTGCACATATATGGTCTGCCCTAACTCTAGTGCTGGGCTCTTTTTAGGAGCGCAGCTGTCCATTTGACGCTTAAAGGCTAAGACACTATCGTGCACAGTGGAGCTTGGTTCGAGCTTGGCTTGTTGAGTTGGCTGTGGGGCGGGCGCTGGAGTTGGTGCTGCCTGCCATAGGGTGGTGAAATTGCAAGTATGCGCCTGCTTAAGCTTAGGAGACTGCTTAGCAAGACCCAGAGGATCGGTGCTTAAATCGAGGCCTTGGGCGTGAGATAAATGCTCAATGCGGCTAAGTTGCATTTGCGCTAGGGCTTGAGCGCGCAGGCGACTTTTAATGAGCTCAACACACATGGAGGAGAGAATGCTCTTTAATTGGACATTGGACTTTTTATAGACCTGAGAACAAGTCCAGCGATCGGCCTTAGCAACGATGCGATTGAGCGGGTGTTGAGGATTGGCAATAATCTCATCTAGGTTAAAGACTTGATAGATCAATACTTGCAGCTCATGGCACAAGCTCGTAAGTAAGTGCAAGCCTGTATAAGAGTTCTTTTGGTGGGCAGCTTGTAATCTCTCGCCTTGGGCTATGATGCCACTACGGCCAGTAATATGACGAATATAAAGATACTGGGTTTGAGTTTGCTCTACAAAGTTAGTCAAGGTCTCTAAATACGGGCTAAAGCGCTGTCCTTGGTCATTGTAAATTTCCATGTCAGAGACGATTTTACCTAAGTCATGAGCAAAGGACATTAATACCAAAGTGAGCTGGATAATGAGGTCTAATTGGTAGCGATCAAAACGGCCTAAGTTATTAGATTCAGCCTCAGCGCGTAATTGTTTTATCAAAGAAGCCATGGAGTCTTTTTTAGCCATGGTGGTGGTATTGTTGTAGTCATTGTTAGAGCCTATACCTAAGTTAAGCTCAGTGATTTTGTTGATAAAGGCATTTTCAAAAACGCTAGTATTGATGTTTTGCAGCTCTTGTTGAAAAGCGCTCTCGCCTTTAGTAGCTCCAACTAAATGCACACCCATACCTGTGGCATAAGGATCACGATTTAAAAGAGGACCATTAAGGCTTGGCTGGGCATTGAGATTGCCTTTAAAGTTAGTCTCTTGGCAGGCATTGAGAAGTTTGATGTCGGGCGTGCCTGTAAAAGCTTGTGCGACTTTGTCTAGCTGCTCGTCTTGCACAAAGGTCATCAAGCCAAAGGCTTGAGCCTTTTGCAGGCAGCTAACTGAGGCTAGTGTATCTAAGTCCTTGATAGCTTCTTGACTGAAGAGCTGGCTTGGCTGGGCCTTGGCCTCCATTAAGGTCTTAGTTAAAAGCTTGAGACTTTGGGCACTAGGGGTGTCATCTTGATATTGCCCTAAGGCCACTTGCGTGGTGCGCGCAGCTGCCTCCATAGCTGCCTGTTCGGTAACTAAGCTTGGGTGGGGCTTGTCAGTTTGCATGCTATCCTCACCATTAATGGCTTGCTTGACCATAGAGAAGATATCTTGGGCTAAGGCACTTACTGATACTTGGTTGCACAGATCTTCTTTGGTAGGGTCAAGGCCCATGGCAGCCTTAAAGTTAGGCAAATTGGCAGTAATGACATCCTCTAAAGCTGCTTCTTGGTGGATCTTTTCTAAATAGGAGGCTTCAGCTTTTTTCTTAGCCTCACGTTGTTCAGTTAAGGAGGCAATGGTCTTAGAGATAGTAACTTTGCTGTTGGCAAAATTGTTGTAGTTATCTAAGCATTCATTAGCCACTTGCAAGTTATGGCGAATTAAACCACCTACATCCTCATGATGTGTGCCCAAAGAAGCTGGCAGTACGGAGCAGATACGTACCATGCCTTTAATTAAAGGCAATAAATAGCAGTTAAGCTCAGTGGTTGCACCATCGACTTGGCGCATTAAAGTACTAATTTCTCCTTGGTTAGCGCGAATGAGCTCGCCCTCAGAGAGCGCATCAAAGCGTAAATAGCCTTCATTGCCAATAGTGTAAAGACTATGGATAAGTTGATAGGCATGAGTGCCTGTAGATAAAGGATCTTGTGCAGGTAACAGGGCAGTGCTTGGCTGTAAGTGAGCCTGACCATGTTGGTTAAAAACTTGATGCCATAAGCTACCTTGTGTAATCGGACATTGTGCTTGCAGCGCGGCGCGATTTTCTAGGCTAAAGGCACTTAAGGTTGGCTCATTGAAGTGTCCTTCACTTAAAGCTTGATTGATACTGTCATAATCGACCTTGTTAATACTCCCTTTAGGGGTAGTACCAAAGATATATGGGCTCTTACCTAAGGAGGCCACGCCCTTAGCTTGTAGGTCACTGGAGTTGAGTAAATTAGGCGCAGCTTGCAAAGTAGCCAGATCATGCTCCTCAGGAAGACCCTTAGTACTCTGTAAAGTAGAGTCTATGCCCTTCTCTAAGGGCAGTCCTGGTGCTGCCTCAAATTTGTGACTGTAAAGAGCTGACCATGACTTACAGCTCTTGCTAGAGTCTAGCTGAGTATAATTAGCGCCCTCATCGTCTAACTCATGACTGTGAGTTTGCTCTGTGCATGCTAAGGTGGTCTCGGGCGCATCACTGGTCATAGGATCATAGGCTATGCTAGGCTGGGCGCTATTGCAGCTACCTTCTATAAAAGCACCTGCTGTAACCCCATCAGCACTGTGCATACTTTCATAAGATGTAGATATAGCATCTACAGTGCTGTAGGTACTGTGCGCGCGTAGGGCCTCAGGTAGAGGCTCGGAGCAACTTTGCAAGGCAAGATTTTGCCCCTTAGAGTCATGCATAGTCAGATTAGATGGAGCAGGGGCCTGAGGTACTGACTTAGTGTCACTTTCGTGGCTAAAGCGCGACTTTAATTTGCTAAAAATAGAGAGCATACAATAGGACTCCTAGAGTGCTAATAATGAGCACCCAATTAACAATGAAAGGGAAATACAATTAGAAGACGAAAAGCTAAGCAAAGCTTATATATCTTTTTAAGAGCTGAGGGTGAGTGTTTAGGGCAAAGAGCCAGGCTCTACTTGCAAGTCAGTTAGGTCGGTTTGCTCGAGCTTAGAGATAAAGTTATGAGTCTCGGTGCGCAATTTGATGCGCTCTTCGATATTGTGCGCATTAGATAACACGCGATTGCGTCTAATGTCGCTCATGCTCTTAGGTTGCCAGAGAATGTCAGTGCGGGCAGAGGGTTTGAGTGTGGCTAAATGCGCTTGGCGCTGTTTAAAGTCTTGAAATTGGTAGCACTCCTTTTCATAAGCTTGGGCAATTAATTGAGCCTCATAAGTGATACCTGCAACTCTATGGCTGGTTGGAGCAAAAGCAGCGCTTGGAGCTAAGGGAGCAGGGAGTGGATTAGATGCTATTGCTAGGTCATTGCCAGATAATGGGTAGGTAGAATCCTGATGCTCACAGTAGCTATCTTGGCTTTGCAAGAGAGGGGCTATAGGCTCAAGTTGAGCATAAGTCACTGGAGGCATGGCTGTGCCATAAGTTGTGTTTTCTTTAGGGAAAGTATGAGCTCTTGTAGTATATGGCTGGTTCTTGACGCTGTCTGCGTTAGCAGCTACTTGCTGGGTATTATTATCTATGGCATTTGAGGTTATGGTGCTAGTGCTGGCACGTTGGAGAGTACGGATATGCTTAAACCAAGCAAAAGAGCTAAGTAAGTGCAAGTTAAGGCTAGGCATAGATAAGTCATTGGGCGTTGCGCTTCCAAGAGGGCTCATAGTTGGGTTAAGTAAGCTTGAGGTTTTTAAGGATGAGTAACTTTCATTAAGCTTATATGGTTCTTGAATGTCTGTACTTAAGCTGGCTTTGGGCCTAGTGTAAAGAGGGGCTTGCCCCTGAGAAGGAGGAGCTATAGAGCTGTGTGCATATAGGCTGAAGCTTAAGAGAAAGCATGAAATAGCTAAAGCGTAAGGGGATACAAGCATAAGGATATGTAAGTAATAAGCACGGGTGAAATACTCCCTTCAAATCGTACGATTGTGGAGGGAGTCTCTTGGGTTGGTTAGCGCTGCTCTTGGCAACTAAGATTGGGAGTTGGCTTGATAAATAAGCCAAGGAGCATAGTCATAGGAGGCTTTAAAGTCGTAGTGATGACAAATGTTTTGATATTGGGTGATTAATGCGGGGCTGGGAGACTTGTAAAAACTGCTCTGTTGGTGAGGTATTTGCACGAAGTGTGCAAGTATTCGTAAGTGGTGGATGTGCTCAGGACTATAGCGTTCTTGAGTGCCCTTGTCTTTGACTATTTGCGTCATAATCGCTAAAGGGACGATATTTAGCACTTGCTCGGGGGTGAGACTAAAATATTGGGAGAGCTTGGGAGTAAGTAGATTGTGCTCTTTAAGCTCTTTAAGATTGCGCTTAAATAGGCGCCAAGCCCGCTGACGGTCTTGCTCTAATGCCGCTTCATTATTATCAAGCTTAGCTACTAAAGACTGGAGATGGCGTTGCTTGCTATTTAACTTACTCTCATTATTCTGATTAAAACGTGATCCCTCAGGCAGATTGTCATGTGCACTCAAAAATTTTTGCTCTTGAGCTTGCAGCACTTGGCTGTTTAAAGGGTCAATATGCGGCGTCAAAGTCCTAGGGTTGTTATCCACTGGGGCTATACCTTGTTTCTCATTCAACCTAGCACTGTTTTCATATCTGGGAGACTGGTGGGATCTATCATGGGGTTGATTAGCTTTAGAGACTAAAGTCAGGGAAGAGCTGTTATGGGAATTGTTCTTAGCTGCCCCTAGGGAAGATACGTCATCCAAGCTTACTTTTGTATGTGTAGAGATATTTAGCCTGCCTAGGTTAACAGGGGAGCTTGTTTTTCCTGTGGATTGTGTGATGTCTACTGCTCCAAGGGTATTAGGGCTGATGCTAGTGGTGCCCGTGCTACTGGTAATGGCATTAGGTACAGCTAAGTCATTCACTTGGATTGAAGTTAGGGCAAGACTGTCAGGCTCTAGAGTATATAGTCCTTGGGGACTATGGTTCTTTGGGCTTTCTGGCTGCGAGTGTATTTCTAGCTCGTGCTCGTGCGTATAAGGGGCAGCTGCGCTAGGCCCTAGTTGGTCTGAAGATGGCGGTGCTGGTACATAGTTAGAGCTGCGCTCACTGGCCTGATAAGCTCTAGCAGATGTTGGTTCATATGCACAGGAATTGGCACAAGAGTCTGATTGATTGGTAGTATCTCTTGAGGGGGTTGGTTCTTGTAAATTAGGCAAGTGCAAGGCATGTCTAAGCGCAGGTTTGATGTCCTTAGCATCTAAGAACGGACGGCCTAAAGCCTCGGCATCATAGTGCCTATCGTACATCTCGCTTGCCAAGCGTTCACGGTCAGCTAAGCTGCTAATCATCTGTCTCTTAGATCCTAAGGCTGCTTTACTACTCTTTGAATTTGCCTCTATAGAGGCAGTATCAGCAGATGTTCCATAAGAGAGGAGCTGCTGTGGGGCATTAATTGCTACTTCTTTAGGTGCAGTTAGTAGAGCGGCGTTTTGAGCAAGAGCCTCTGGCTGTGCTTGTCCTTGCAAGACAGGTTGAGCTGAGCGCTTTGAGGCGCGCCTAGCGCGCGTGCGCAGTGATTTATCTAACACGCTTTTTAAGATAACTGCACGGCCATAGTATTGCTCTTTAAGTTCAAGGACTTCTTGATCACTACAAGAGCGTTTTTGACATTCGGGCAATAAATCACTAGGCATATGGACAAAGGTGGTTAATTGCATGGCCCTTTGGCGTACTTGCTCTAAAGCCTTACTCATAAAAGGATTATCTTTGATACTCTCTAAACTTTCATAGAGCCTTTGTACTTTCTGTGGGTCATCAGTAAAAGAGTCTGTTAAGTAATCATCTGGAAGCAATCTATCATCCTCACTCTCTAGATTATGTGCTGCGTTGACTTGTACTTGAGGAGCTGAGGTTTTAGAGCCGTTGTAAGCTAGAGCAGGATTAGGTTCTAGTGGGGCTTCGTGGGTTGAGCTAAGAGATGAATAGGACTCTTGCAATGGATGGATCTGGCTATGAGGGGCGGGCGCTACAAGTTTGGCGCTGCCTTGATCTGAGTTCGCATGGAGTCGCAGGGCGCGCATGTAAAGCTCCTTATCTAACATGTCTTTCAATCTTACTGCATGGCCATAAGCTTGTTCTTTAAGAGCCATGATTTCTTGAGCACTACAAGTGCGTTTCTGACATTCGGGCAATAAATCACCAGGGGCTTGGACTAAAGTAGTTAAGTGTATGGCCCTTTGGCGTACTTGCTCTAAGTCCTTACTCATAAATTGATTATCTTTGATACTTTCTAAGCTCTCATAGAGCCTTTGTGCTTCATAAGACGCATTAGTAACAGATCTAGGCCTTGGCTGCTGTGACTCTAAGAGACTCTCACTTCTACTACCAGTGCCCTGAGTAGCTTGATTATTATTAGCTGCCTCAGTACTGACAGCAACAAAACTAGAGTCTAAGCTTAGAGCCTTTATATCCCTAGAGGCTCTACCAGATGCTGACGTAGACATAGGAGCACTATCTAAAACAGGAGCTGGAACAGGCTGTATGCTCTCTTGGCTAAAAACGGGAGCAGGTACTGGATTAACTATCTCTTGGCCTAAGGTAGGAGCTGGCACAATCTGAAGTTCCTCACGGGCAATTACCCCCTCATGTGGCCCTTGGGGCTGTAAGGTCAAGTTAATCCCTTGAGGATGAGGACTTAGAGCGCTCTTTGTTTTAGTATCTGCCTGAGTATTACCATTAGTAAGCTGTGTATGAGCTTGGCTCTTAGAGCTATCTAATACAGGGGCTGGAACAGGCTGTATGCTCTCTTGGCTAAAAACGGGAGCAGGTACTGGATTAACTATCTCTTGGCCTAAGGTAGGAGCTGGCACAATCTGAAATTCCTCACGGGCAATTACCCCCTCATGGGGCTCTTGGGGCTGTAAGGTCAAGTTAAGGTCTTGAGGTTTAGTAACTGCCTGAGGTGCTTTAGATTTTAGTCCAGTGCCAGAGCTTGGCATAAGCTCGTAGCTTGCTGGGGCATTAACGGTATTAGCAGAGTTGATATCTTGCTGGTAGCTAGTATTGGAAGTCATGTTTACTTGAGCATTACTTTGTAAGATAGGGCGGTAGCTCGCGGCCATGAGCTTAGTAAGCTCTTTATCGGCAGCCTTTAGCATCAGGGCCTGCATCGCACGGCGTTGTTGTTCTTGTTTAGACAGTACTTGAGTTGTAGGTTCTGTAACTGTAAGTACAGAGTCTGTTGGGGAGGTGCTCTCTCTTAGAGAGCTTGGTGCTGGAGATGGTGGCATGGGGGTGTCAAGCTGAGTTTGAGGCTTATCCTTAAGCGCATTATGTTTATGAAAAGGAGTAAGTTTAGCTGGAGAGTGCTTATATGAAGCTAAGTGTGAGAGGCTCTGTAAGAGTTGAGAGGAAGGGCCTTTCTTGTCTGTCTTTACAGCTGAAGTTGTCTCCTCATCTGGGGCCGCATGGTCTTTAGAGTGATAGCTAGGGCTAAGAGTAAGGTCACTGAAGCTTACTGGTAAGTTAGGTTGAGTAGCCTTTAAATCTAGGGCATTAGCTGAGCTTAAAGCTCTAGAGCCTTGTTGACTGTCCTTAAAGTCGCGTGGAGGCTGAGCTAGTTCTTCCTCTTCCTCCTCCTCTTCAAAACAGGACTGTTCAGATAGGGCATAAATGCCTAAAGGGCGAAAGCTCGCCCCATAAGGTAAATCATTGAAAGCTACCAGAGTACTGGCAGTAGAGTTAAGTACTAAGGAGCCTGGGATACTGGATAAAGTGCCCTTAGTTCTCGTTGCCTCAGGGTACTCTAGGGGCTTAGAGCTAGATAGAAAGCTAAGCGCTCTATCTGAGCTTGCTAGAGTGCTTGTGGTGTCAGAGCCATCAGCCATATCTGGAGCTTGTAGGGAGGCTTCCTTAGCTAAATCTAAATAGTTAGCCTGCCTAGCTGAAGCTTTAGTAGAGGAGCTAGCAGGACTCTCTAGCTTGGCATTGGTTGTTGGTGTAACTGTAGCTAGCTTATCAGGATTATTGATGTTCTCTGGGGAGAGCTTAGTTAAGTTAGGTGGGATCTTAGAGTCCTTGGTCTTGGAATTAGCACTCTTTCCTATTATTCCGTGACTAGGCAAGGGATTGGAGGTGGATTTAGCTAACTTATCTAAAAGAGCTTGTCTTTGTTCATTACGCTTAAGGGCGAGTAATACTTGCTTGGGGGCATAAAGATCAAATACTAAGTCGAAATCATGATTACTGACATGACCTAAATGCTCATAGAGTAAATCCAAGGCCTCACGAACTATATCAAAGCGTTCTAAGTCATCATCACTTAAGTTAGCTAAAGGATCTTCAAACTCTAAGTCAAAATATGACCAAGGGATATTCTCGACCTTACTAAAGTCCTTGGCATTCTTAAGCACCTCAAAGGGAACACCTGCTTTTAAGATTAATGCATAATCAGTAGGCGTATCTCCATAAATAGCGGTAATACCATGCTGATTAAAGCTTGGGTCATCATGCCCCTCAGTCTCTGACTTTGGTAGCTGGGGCTGTAATTGCAGCTTGGTTTGAGTCTCTTCTTCCTCTTCCTCTTCTAAGGCAAAGCAAGCAGATACGTTATTATATGGCTCCTTAGAGGAACTTAGCATAGCTAAGCGCTCTTGGTGCTCTAAGAGGTCAGGATAGGTATTAGAGTCTACTAAGGAGGACTGATTAAGCTCAGAGCTAGGCTTATACTTAAGCTCTTGATTAGCAGCTTGTGTAGGTTCGTTTAAGGAGAGAGTATCATCACGTTGGCTATGGCTATTAGGGAGCGCACTTAGCTCTTTGGGGGCGGGCGCTATAGCAGGTGTCTCTTGTAGGGACTTAGTATCACTTTGGCCTAAGTGCTTAGCTACGGCAGTAAGCTTGGGAGTGAGAATAGAGTGCTCAACAGACCCTACAGGCTCAGCGACCATAGTTTTAGGTGTATGGGGCGGGCGTTGCTCATGAATTAAATCTGCCATAAAGCTGGAGTTGAGCATGCGGCTATAGGCAAAATTTTGCATAGAGTGATCATAGCTCTCTGTTTTAAGATTAGGCAGCTCTGCTAAGTCAAGCTCGGGGCTCTTAGTACTGTCGCTAGGGCTTAAGTAGATAGCAGGATCAATATCAGGCAAGGCATTGCGCAAGGCAATGGTCTTACTAGCCCCTTTAGGTAAGTCTAAGTCCTGAAAATACAGTTTGGCAGCGTAGATCTTAAAGAGATCTTGCATCATAGGATCGTGATAGAGCTGTGGATTATTCACAAACAAAGAGCGTAATTTGTAGAGCTCTTGGCTCTGGACTCCTTGGAGCTTAGGATAGAAGATATAGCCACTATCGCTACTAGCAAAGTCCTTAAAGCCATTAGGATTAAGCGCTTGCTCGTATACCAAGTGCTGCTTATCACTAGCCGTGCTAGAGTCATCGAGCGCTTGCTCTTTAGCATCTGTAATCAGCCATTGCAGATTGGCAGGCGTTAAGGACGAGAACAAGCTGTGCATATACGGCAAGTTAATATTAAAGGCCCATTGAGCTCCCAAGCTTAAGAGCACAAAGACCATGCAGGCCTTTAGGGTATTGAGCACCAAAGCTACAGGGTGCAAGAAGAGCATTTTTAATAAAACTAATCCCTGAGTTTTAATTAACGAAAATAGTGAGGCCATGGCCGTTGATAACGCATTGGTCATCATATTTGTTTTCAGCTCATCTCCAAAGCCTGTATGGCCTAAGAGACGATGCTGCCTCATCAAGATTCGTACTTAAAGCAATCTTACTACCCAGCCTGTGCCTGAAGATCCTCTAAGCTTACTGCTACCAGAGTATCTAAAGCTGCCCTGCTTTTGGACTAAGGCAGATCAGGCTACCTGTACTGTGCGCTGCGTGCTTAAACTTACATAGCACCTTAGGAGCTTTGTCATAGCAAGGTATTTGCCTAGGACAAAAGCTTTTAGGAGCGAGTTGCAGCAGGTAAAAAGCGCCTTTAGGGAGCCTGGGTTGTTAATAGTTATACGCTGTAGGGATAAGATAAGGGGACTTTGCAGAGCAAAGGCTAAGAGATTAGCTTTAAGTAGAGAGTTAAAAGATAGGCACAGCAAGGACCACAAGCACTTAAGCGCCGTGTGAGCAAGCTAAGTTAGGGGCGTGCATAGGGTATTTAAGGGCTTGCTTAGCTGTGTTGGTGGTAGAGCGCTTAGCTTATCTCTAAAGTGCAAGGCGCTATAGGATGCGGGCCTTGAAAGAGGGTTGGTAACTAAGAGCAAGAGCTTGAAGACTCAAGCTGGAGATGCAAAGTAAATGCTTGGTGCCTAGAGGGCAATAAGCAGTGGTTATGAGCTAGCACAAGGGCCATTACGGCCAGAGGGTAACAGCTTAGCTCTATATAGTGTTTTTTAGGCTGTAGCTAGTTTGTGCTTAGAGTATTTCTCAAAGCTAGAGCCAGTGGGAAATTGACGGGCTGGTAATTCCTTTTGCAAGGAAGCTACCAAAGCTACGATATGATCCCAATCGCGGCGTTCTTGTTGCTCGGCAGTGTCAGTGCTTGGAGCAGCGGTATTTAAAGGCGAGGACTGATCCTCAGCATAAGGACTATTAAGACTAAAGTGAGCACGATAGGCATTAATTTCAGTCTCGGTTATAGAAAGTGGTTGATCATTATTCATATTGATTCCTCCTGTAGTTGTAGGTCTAAGCTTAGAGAGCAAACTCTCTTGAGCACCTGACTTTTAGTATTAAGGCGTCAGTAAAGCTGGAGCTGCAAGCGCGTCACCCCAAAGTTAAAGTTAGTGTTGTTAGTTTTGGGCAGCAATCGTAAAGCAGAGCATGCCTTTACACCAAGGCGCTATCTTACGCAGCTATTATTAAAAGCATGTTTGCTAAATAGTATTTTTTCAGTGCGCAGGCGTGCGCTTTCACAATCGAAGTCTAAAGTCTTATTAACTGCTCCCATTTAATGGGGGCTTCTTTTGCTGGGCATTTAGGCCTTGACTCTTTTTTAGGTAGGCTGCTATGTAGGCAAAGTAAGGGCGCTTGCTGCGCTTTTTAGGTCTTAAGCTAAGCCTGTTAGTTGTTGTGTTTGTGATATGCCCAGATAGTTGACTCTGTGGCATAAGGGGCGCAAAGATTATCAGACTTGCACGCCCTTGGCAAGCGCTATTTTAAGGGCCTTGAACTAGTGCGCCTGCTTAGTGCTCTGCTTTGGTGCAAGTAATCTAGCCTGCTTTCAAGCTGCAAGTTAAGGGCCTGTCACTATTTAGTATGCATGCTATAAAAGCAGGTCAGATTAAAGGCTAAGATACCAAGCTTGAGCCAGACTACACATAGGGCATATTCTACACAAGGAAAGATACCGCAATAGAGCATGGCTAGAGCTGAGAGCGTCAGGGCATGGTTAAACCATGAAAAAGGCCTTAAAAGGCAGCGCAAAGCTAAGAGCGAGCGATGCTGCATTTCAGCCATTAAACCATAGTGATTACCCCAAAGTAAGCTAATGGCACTAATGGTCAGTGCAATTTCATAATTGTTAATTAAGACTTGATAGCACTGCACCATGCGATCCCCTACAGAGGAGTCTTGATATAAGAGCTCATTAATCTCAGTAAAGCTATGCATTAAGCCATAAGTGAGCACTTTAAGATAACTTAAGCCCATGGTGACCAGCTCTAAGGCACTGTCTTTAAGTACAGTAAGCTTGTCAGGCTGTACTAGAGCCAAGAGCAAGAGTACGAGCAAGATTAAAAAGCTCAGTTCCTTGCCAATAGAGAGCAAGCGCAGCCAGCTTTGGTTAAACAAGGCCTTTAACAGCCACTTAAGTACTACCATCACTGGGTAAGTACCATAGCGAAGCACCAAGGCCAAAACGGCGCTCCAGCCATAACAGGCAATGAGCTCGGCGCTACTTGGCATTTTAGGACAAGCGCTCTTATGAAGATGATGCCGACGAGTAAATAAGCTCTTACAAGCCTGTCCTAGAGAAATGCTGCTAGTACCCAAGCCAGACACTGTATTAGTACTAGTGTGATGCTTTGCTTTTTGGGAAGCCAAGTACTCACGGTTCATTTTAGCCTGGCTGCTTTCCAGGGCATTAACCAAAATTGGCGCTGGCGATTGATTATGCCCAGAAGGTAAGGTCAAGCCTTTATCCAAGATGCCCTGAGGACTACACGAGAGATGGTCTTGATTACGCTGCTGATAGGCCTGATCATCAAAGTGGGTATAAAGCATATTATGCTCATTGCCCACATAGACCTTATTTTCCTGCTCTAAAGTTGCATGGCTATGACCCACAGCAAAGCCGTGTGCATTCACATGCGGGCCCTCCAAGCTGAAAAAGTTAGGTTTAGTGGTATTAGTACCCATGAGCTTATAGAGCAAGGCCTCGCGCTCTTGGCTCGTGCTGTTATGGCGGCTCTCTAACTTGCCATCTTGCAAGTGCTGCCTTGCAGCTGCGTGCGGCTGCTTAACTTCCAAGAGTAAGTCCATGGCTCTTGCACATTCTTTTTCCTTTTCACTCTCAGGGCATGGCATCTTAATCTTGTTTCCATGGTGGTGGTTATGGCTTTGAGGCTTTAGGGTAGAGGCTATGTTTGGTGCAATGGCAAGTTGAGTGTTAGCTTTAGGGTTTGGGATTGGTTCTGATGTGAGGGTATTAGGTAAATCATATGCATGTTGTTGAGCTTGAAGCTGTGTGGTTGTAGCCTGCAGCTTGGTGAGATTTTCTTGACTACGGCGCTCTTGAGCATAAGCTCTAAAGCGTGAGAGCGGGGTCGTATGGTGGGTAGATAGAGTATCGTTAGTTAAGGACGAGGCTAGCTGATAGGCATAGTGAGCCTTAGACTTGGGGCTAGCGCCATCTATCATAGCTCTCTTAGAATCAAGAGCAAGAGTGCGCTTATGGTTTTTGTCTAAACGATCATAATTTTGGAAATTTTTGTTCCTGCTATCTGTCTCATGCCAAGCTGTGCTTGGAGCTTGGTTGCTCTTAGGCAAGTCCTTGTCATTGTTTTGGTTTAAGGGCAAATCAGAGCTGCGCTGTTGTGGATTAACTTTAGGCACACTGCGCTCATTAGTAGGAGCATAGGAATTATGGCGTAAGCGCAGGTTTTGCTTGTAAGCGTAGTCTTGGGCTTGGTCAACCTTAGCAAAACTAGGTCGCTGATAACCTGAGTGGAGCTTGTCAATAATAGGAATAAAGCCTTTATAGCAAGAGCCATTGGCTAAACGTGCAATAAACTCAAAGTTTGGCAATTGCATGAGCATGGTAGCAGGAAAGTACTCACAATCTTGTTGGGAGAGCGTACGTGAAGCGGTGCTCGTGCCTGTCAGTCCTTGCGCTGAAACTGACAAAGAAGTGCTCTCATGGGTACAAACAGTATTGGGTAAGACCTTGGCAATGACATTGGCAGTATCTTCATCTTCTACGCGCAAGGACAGGAGATTATTACAGTTGGCAATAATCTGATCGGCGGCGTCTTTGGAGTGCACACGGGCTCTTAAGTCAGCTACAGACTGGGTGGCAATAGTTACGGCAAAATTAGAGGCACGCGATTTATTTAGCAATTGCACCAAAACTTCGTTGGCCAATTCAGAAGCCTCATCAATAAAGACTGTAACTTGGCTATGTCCTTGGATATTTTTGGCATTAATCTCACCTGCTACATAGGCTAAGTCTGCCATTAAGAGTTTGCCTAAGTTTTGGCCAGTAATACTGTCTTTTAAGCAATGGAGCGCGGCATAAAAGATTTTATTGTTTCTGACAATTTCCATAAAGCTAGTCTGCTTGCAATCGTCTGAGGAGAGCAATTGCTTTAGCACCCCTGAGGTTAAGCTCACTAAAGACGGCATAATGCTATTGGTGACTTTTTGGAAAAATACAGGATCCATAAAGCTCACTTCAAAGATTTGTTCAATGGCATTGTCTCTATCTAAATAGCCACTTTTGGTAAGCCAAATATAAAATTCATACAAGGCCTTTAAAGGGGCAGGAGCTGCCAAGTAACGCGGTTTTTTCTCCTTATCTTCACTCTTACTAGTATCTGTAGAGCTACTTTTGCGACTGCGACTTTTAGTTGCGGTGCTTTGACGAATTTCTTGGGTGAGGCTGTGGTTGTTAAGTAGGCTTTCAATTTGCTGAAGTTTGTCGGCATCTTCGACCATATTGTCCGAAATTTCGAGCAAGCCACTGTCCTCTAATACGGCCATGACCTTGGCTCGTTCAGTTAAGGAAATATATTTGTAGCCATTGGCCATGAGTACACTGATGGTATAAGCATTGCGCACTAATTTAGCATCTGAAATGCCATAAATGCGATTGTAGTAGCGGGAGCAATAGACATTATTTAAGTTGACCACAGTTTGATTCATTATATCGCGTATGGCCAAGGTAAATTTTTGGTGGCTGGCAATATAGCTGCGAATGGCATCTAAAGTAACTTTCTCGCCTGTTAAACGACAGCACTCTACAGCCGCAGTAATCGCCATGGCAGCATAGGCCTTGAAGTTGGCAGCACTACCACCGCCATCGACCATAGAGGTTAAACGTGAGGCTACCTCCGAGGCTCGATCAAAAATTGAGGTCGGATTGAGACCAAAATTGATTTCATCAAATAAGCGTTCATCAGGATCAGCATCGGTCACGCCCCATAAATTAGGGTCATCATAGCGCATGCGTTGGGCGCGCAAGGAAGCATTCGTGACATTATGCTCGCGAATATAGTGCTCATGGTGATACTTAAAGCTCACTATGCCAGTCCCATAAGCGCCATCTTGATGATTTTGACTGGTTGCCATATCACTGGAAAAAGAGGCACGCGCAGTGCCAGCCATAACGTCAGTGCCAAGGGGAGTGTCATGGGCATCTCCCATGGCGCCTGCGCAGGTACTGTTAGAGTTTGCAGGAAAGATAGCTTGCTGATAAATAGGGGTAGCTTCGATTTGGCCGTGGCTATTGGCGCCTTGGCGCTCATAGAAGTCCTCATTGATGAGGCTTAAATGGCCATGGGTGGTGAGGTTATTGCGCGAGAGTTCAAAAGGACTTAAAGGGGCAACAGTTAATGGACCATTGAGCATGCGTGAGTCCATAGCAAATTGCTTGAGTACGCCTGTACTGGCAGCTGCATACTCAATAGCACTGGAGCTATTTAAAGGATTGGATACGGGGCGACCAATATCTAAGCAGACTAAGTTTTGGTAGGGCTCGCGCTCGGCGGCACGGGCGGCTTTGATAATGGAGCGCTGTAAATCACGATCACCCTTTGGATCTAATACAATGACAGTATCACCACGCATAATGGCTTGTGAAACTAAGAGGTCGAAAAAGCGAGTTTTACCTGAGCCTGTAGTGCCTAGTAAGAGCGTATGTCCTTTGAGCTTGTTAGTTGAAGTTACAATAGGCTCATAGGCATGATCAACTTCTACAGCATGAATATCAGGAGAGCCATCGCCACCTAAAGGAGCGGCCTTGGTGCCTACGGCCATAATTTGTCTTAAGGCGCGACTATGTTTGGGCAGCCATTCAAAGCCAAAACCTAATAAACATAAATCAGTAGGCATAAAGCTGCGCTTTTGGGCGCTGCTCTCTTGCGCGGCTTTGGCACATAAGATCTGGGCAATAGCCTCCATAGTCATATACTTGCCAGCATAAATGCGTTGGTCGCATAACAAGGGCACAGCCACTTGCGTGATATAGCCACTATTGGCTATAGGTAAGTCATTACTATCTTGCGTGGCCGCTAAAATACCTTGGGCAATAATATAGTCATCTACATTGACGCCACTGTGTAAAATCATGGCCGCACTTTTGTTGCCATGATTAGCTAAATACAAGCGCGCCTGATGTTCTTGCTGGGCTTTGCTAAGCCCCTGAGAGATTTGTACATAAGAAAGCTCAGGTGCTCGCCCTAAAGTAATTGCTCCATTAATTACTCTAAAATTCTCCACCCACGCCCGATAGCGCCCATAGAGCAGCTTCAGACTGCTGTTACTAGATCTCTCCTGAGAAGAAGTAATACCAGAGGCAGCTGGAGAGCAATTTGCTGAGGGGGATGATTGAATGAGCGCTTGAGCGTGTTTAAAGCGGGCTTGTTGAATCGATTGTGAGGTGCGTTTTTTCAAGGATAGGGAAATGCCATAGGGAGTAAAGAGAATGCGTCCTTGTAAATAGCTGCGATAGGAACGCTGCATATTGAGTTTACTAAAGTTGCTGTGCACGGCTTGGCCCATACCTGCGCGTGGCAAATGTACTGTATATAAGCACAAGGCCTCCATCACTAAGATAAAGAGCAAGGCATTTAAGCTGTGTGCCGTGTAATAAAAGCTCATCATAAGCACTAGAGCAACAGCTAAGCTCAGCGCTACTACGACACGAATGGAAGTGAGATTATCAATACCATGGCCCAAGAGCAGATCGCGCTCATCGTACTTACCTAAAAAACGAGCTTGTGACGAAAAGATATAGCCCAAGGCAGCTTTTAAATGACGTAAATGCAACAACATGACAATACGACCTCACATGCAAAGCAAAAAACAAAGATCCCTCTAAGTGACAGGCACTAGGAGTAAGAGAGGGAGTGAAGGAGGCGCGCTACAAAGACAGCACTGCTCATAGCCATATCAAGAAATGAAGCTAACAACTAATATGTGCTAGTAGGGGGCGCTTAGGAAATCAAAGCCAGATAAAATTATGAAGGATAAGCAGCTAGGTGCTTATGCTAACAAGAGAAATGGAAAAGATAGGTTTAAGCACAATTGCACTTAACTTGGTCGTAGTGTAGCGCGCCTTAGAGACATTCTTGCAACTATTATTGTGATGTCTACGACATTTAGCACCATTATAGCTATCTAGCCTGTCGTAAAGAGGATGGCGCAGTGCAACGGCCGTGCGCCGCGCCCCTAAGTTTTTAGTAGAACTAAGGTGTATGGTCTTGCCTCTCCTTGCCTTGAGGAGGCAGGCTTGATTATCTAGGTATGGATGATAAGCGGAAGACGCTTGATGATATGCTCTAGCCAGAGCTCGCCTTGGTGGGGGCCTTGGATTAAGGTACGATCCTTGCGATCGACAATTATGACATGCACACGCTGTTTGGCATCTTCCTTATCGATACGCAACTTATCGCACAAGAGCTCTACTTGATGATCTATGGCTATTTCTTGGTATACCGAGGTGCAAATTAGGTGCTTACCTTGGTTTTCTACCAAGTCTCTAAAGATAGTATTGATATGGCTGTCGTCAGAGTTGAAATTAAAGCCAATCACAATGATGGCATCAGCTTGCAAATAGCTACGATAGAGATCGGCATAACGACACGAGATCTCAATGGCAGTAATCGGCTTGATGCCACTTTGGGTAAAGAAGAATGGCGCAACTAACTGATGGTTAGAGATAAACTTATTGTCCTGTTGGACTTCAGTGGCTGACACTAAGGAGTTTTTAAAAGGGTTATAGAACTCGTCAACGCCGCCGTTGAGGCGTACTAAAGAGCCAAAACGGGCCATATAGTAGCTCTGATTGCTCTTGCTTAGTGGCGGAGGCGTGACCAGTAATTTGACTAGGCGCCCATAGAAGTCGATGTAGTTGGATGAACCAAGAGCCACCAACTCAAAAGCAGGGTGCTCGCAGTTGAGCTTTGCAATAATGTCTTGATAATAGCTAGGTTTGAGTAAGTCCTGATCGGACACTTGCGGATTAACAATAGCCTCATAGGCGGCACGCAAGAAAAGGACAATTTTGGTGAACTTGGCCCAATCGGTGCGCGGCGTCATAACATAGCGGAAATAGTTGTCAAGAAGCTTTTGGTAGTCCATGGCTTGGGTACAAAGCTGACGGGAGAGCTTATTGACAATGAGATTAAGCTGCTCTAAAGGATGAAGCTCACTAAAGTCTTGTTCTGGCTTTAAGGTAATCGGCTCTTGCTGTATGAAGTCAAATATTTGTTCAGCCGCGTCGCTATTGTCCATGGTAAAGAGGGCACTGACCTCAGAGAGCACTTGGTCTTGCTCATTATCTGAGGAAAAGACACAGTTATTTAAAGCCTTGAGAATATCATCACCACAGGCAATTAAGGCCATGTAGAGCATGACTTTGCAGGAGGCCTTGAGGGAGTGGTAGATCTTATCTGGAATGTACTTGTAGGCTTGCTCTTGCTTATCAGTAAGTTCACTTAGCTCTTCCTTGACGGGAGTAAGGCGCAAAGCCGTGAGCAAAATGGCAAAAGTAGTCGATTGCAAAAAGCCATTGAGGTCTTTGTCAGTCTCAAAGTATTGGTTGAGCTGAATATTGGAGGCTTGCTCTTGGTGATTAAGGCGCAAGAGGCTTTTGAGGGTGTCATACCAAGCCTTGATCTCAGGATTACTGTGGCGCTGAACTTGCTCAGCAGTAGGGTATTGAGAGTTTATTGGGACTAGCTCTTGGTAGATTTCTTTAGCTTGCGGGTCGATTTGGTTGAGAAAGTTGATAATAGCCTGTTTCTTTTGCTCGGCACTTGATTCTAAGACAATTTGGAAGTCTTGCTTGCTAAAGCTGCGAATCGGATTTTTGTGAGAGTTGGTGTAATCGAGCCATTGGCGATAGGAGCTATCCTTGTCAGGATAGTGTTGCAAGATTTGACGCAAAGCCTTAAGAAGCTCTTGCTTAATAGGCGTGTAGTTTTGCTTAAACAAAGAGAGGGCAAATTCACCACCATCAGGCAAGCCAAAGTTCCTTTCGGCGCCTGCACCAAACAAAAAGCCTAATTTCAATGGTCCTTGCTTGCTCATATTTCCTGTCCCCTAATTAGTGCTTCTTAGAGCGCGCCCTTGTTTTAGCTATTGTCGCTATGCCGCAACCTGAATACAAGCACCAGCGCACACTATGCGAGCCTGATCAAAATTTACTTGATGAAGTCATTCTTTTGCCACCTTGCTGCCATTTTGATGGCTATTAATGTCAGGCCTCTGGCAATTATCGCCCTTAGCTGCGTTCTAACAGGCAAAACTTAAATAAATATGGGTATATCTATTGAAGGGTATGAATTGAGCTTAAATAAGCGCACCTTGGTAGAGGAAAGTGCAATAAATGGCGTATCTATTAATATGTAGGCATATATTTTGCTTTTTTTGTAATTGCTGCCCAATAATTGCTAAGCTTAGGCTAGCAGTTGTGGCTTGAATTAAGTTTAAGATTTTTGGCCTCTTAGAGAGCTGTTTTAGTGTTCTGATAGTCAGCCTACACAGGCACGCTTTCTCAAAGCAGGTCGCAGCCAACAAAAAATGAGAAAATGCTATGGCCTTATATGTCAATACTAATGTAAGCTCGATCAATGCTCAAAGAAAGCTCACTAACGCCACTAATAGCTTAAATGTTAGCTATCAGCGCTTAGCCTCTGGCTTACGTATTAACTCCTCCAAAGACGACGCTGCAGGTTTACAAATTTCCGATCGTCTCACTTCCCAAATCAATGGCCTTAACCAAGGCAACCGCAATACCAACGACGGTATCGCCTTAGCTCAGACCATCGAAGGCGCCTTAGATGAAACCACCAATATGCTCCAGCGTATTCGTGTCTTAGCCGTACAATCTGCCAACGGTACCAACACCGCCGAAGACCGCAAGGCCCTCCAAGAGGAAGTAAAGAGCCTATCCTTTGAAATCAGCCGTATTGCCAAGCAAACCACTTTTGCAGGTAAGTTAATCTTAGACGGTGCAGGTACCCCAGATAAGTCCTTAATTCCTAAGGACGGTAATGACAAGGGCAAGATCATCTTCCAAGTTGGCGCCAACAAGGGTGATACCATTAGCCTCAACTGGTGTAAGGCCTTTGATATGTCAGGCATCGCAGCTCAAGCAAACGTTACTGTTGGCAAGGCTCAAGGTATGACCAAGGCAGCTAATGACCAAGGTGTTAATGTAACTATTTGGTCTATCTCTACTGTCAGCCGTGCTAATGCTGTGTTAGGTAATATTGATGCCTTCATTCAGGCAGTTGACTCCAAGCGCTCTGAGCTGGGTGCTTTGCAAAATCGTATGGAATCTTCGATTCGTAATCAGGCTAATGTTTCTGAAAACCAAGCTGATGCTCGTTCCCGTATCCGTGATACTGACTTTGCCTCAGAAACTGCTGCGCTTACTCAGAACAATATTATTCAGCAGGCTTCTCAATCCGTCTTGGCTCAAGCTAACCAGCGTCCAACCATCGCTTTAAGCTTATTAGGCGGTTAATCGATTTTTTTGTACTATAGCAATATCTTTCTTTACAATTTATTCAAAGGTCTGGCCGCCGAGCGCAGCTAGGCCTTTTTTAATGGAAGATAGATTGGTATGGGTATTTTTCAAGGAGCGCTTGGTGGGCGTAGTGAGGTGACGCTTGCTGAAAGTTTGGGACGTGAGTGATTGTCTCTAAGTAAAAACTAACTATAATTTGCTAAAATGCTTGCTCTTAACTAAAATTTCAATGTAATTAATTTTTTTTAGGTGGCCAAGACCTTCTTGTTAGAAGCTCAGATGAGTGTTGTGCTTTCTCTATTATGGTGTTGAGGGGCTAGAGCGGTTGTAGGGTAGAACAAGAGGTTTGCGTGGTTGGAATGGTACTTAATTAGCTCAAAGGATACTTTTGCTTTTGGTCTAATTAAGTGCTTTTTCGTCATTCATGGCCAGTATGCAATATACAGGAGAGTTTGAAGTGCAGGTCAAAACTTATTTGCCAATGAGCGCTTTAGCCAGTGCAGTGCTGTTATTAGTTAGTGCTCCTGCTCTGGCCGATGAGGCTGCTTTACAAAGACAGATTGAAGCTCAACAACGCGCTACTGCGCAGCAGCAAAATCAAATTTATCAGCTCCAGCAAGATATCGCGACTTTACGCGGTGAAATGGAGCAAATGCGCTATTTATTAAGCCGCCAAGGCCAAGGTTCTGTTAATAGCGCTACTAGTGCAGGCAGCAAGAGCACTAATAATAGCAATCCTAATATCGTAGCCTTGCCTATGGGCAATGTCAGCTCGTCTAGCTCTAGCGCTGGTGCCAAGGGCACAGGTGGCGCAGGTCCTGTTACCCCTATGGGCAATGATAATTTAGCTTCTCATCAGGCAGGTCCTAGCACGGCAACTAACTCCAGCTCCAATACTGGTAGCTCGATTGCCCTAAAGGGTGTAGATGCTCAGGCCAAAGCTGCCTATGAGGCCGCTTACGCCAAGGTCCAGCAAAATGACCTCAAGGGCGCTCAAAGTGCCTTTAGAAGCTATGTAGACACTTATCCTGACAATGCCTTAACTCCAAATGCTTGGTATTGGTTAGGTCAAGTACAATATTCTCAGGCTGCTTATGATCAAGCACGCTTAAGTTTCTTAAATGTGGCCCGTTATAACGATTCACAAAAGCGTCCTGATGCCTTATACAAGTTAGGCATGATTAGCAAGTTCTTAGGCGATACCGACAAGGCCTTACGTTACTTCCAATTAGTCATGCAAAACTACCCTAACGATGCGGCAGCTACTCTAGCATCTCGCGAGATTCAGCGCCTCAAGGGCTAAAGTTAGCGCCCTTAGCGCACTTGAGAGCAAGCAGGTGCCGCGCGCAGGGCAGGTTAGACCTGAGCTTGGCTAGGCTATTGCTAGCCTAGCCCTTAGCTAAGAGAGCAAGGTTCTCGTGCTGGCTTTGTTCTTATGGACTCCCTATAAGCCAGGTAGGCTTGGGAGAGGCGGGTAAGTTGCAAGTAAGCGGCTTTGGTGGTGCTTGGTTTGGGGCCTATGAGGATAGGTGGGCATGGCTTTGCCAACAGGTGTGCTCACTTAAATGCAGGCTTTTGGTTTTTGGTATTACATCTTGGGCTCTGAGCTTAGGCTTTAGGGTTGCTATATGGTCAAGGCTTAATGATGCGCTCGAGCTTGCCGCTTAGGCTTGCTTGTAAGGCCAAGGGATACACGCTTGGCGCTTGGTTGACAGCTGTGCTCTCTATTTTGGTTTTGTGGCATGGGGTATGGCTGGTTTAAAGTGAGCCTTGCTATGGCCTAGTCTGAGTGCTGGCAGTCTGCTAGGTGAGCTTTGAGAGTTGGCATTGATTTGGCACTAAGTTTTTTAGTAGGAGAAGGTAATGCTTAAGGGCAGGTTCTGGATATGGAGCAAGGATAGGGGCTTACTCTATACTTGTAGCCTCATGCTTAGTGCACTCTTACCTGCTGTTAGTCTGCCTTGTAAAGCGCTCTTACGTCTTATGGTACTGGTGATGGCCTGTGCACTGGGCGGCATGGCGCTAAGTGGCTGCTCGTCAGATGCCTTGCCAGAGCATGAGGTTTTGGTAAAGGATCCTGTTTCCTTTAAGGTAGAAGGGGTTTCAGGAGAGCTCTATAGCAATGTCAAAGCCTATCTTGACTCTATGGCCGTTATTTCCAAAAAGCGCGTGTTCTTTTACTCCCGTGAAATTGAGGAAGTAAGCTCCAAGGCTATGCGTGCCTATGGCTATTATCATCCTGAAATTAAAGTGCAATTGCCTAAGGAAGAAGATGACCAAGATAGCACTGTAGTCGTGACTATTGACCAGGGCAAGCCTGTGTTTATTCGTAATTGCACGGTCGAGATCTTGGGTGAAGGCTTAGAGTATCAAGTCTTTACTGACATCTTAGATAGCAGTCAATTACATCCTTATCAAAAGCTCAATCATGGTCAATATGAGCAGCTCAAAAAGGACATCCACCAAATGGCCTTATCTTTAGGCTTCTTTGATGGCAAGTTCACCTCCTCACGCATCATGGTCTATCAAGACCAAAATGTCGCTGATATTGAGCTCTTATATGACAGTGGCAAGCGCTATAAATTTGGCGAGCTCTTAATGGACGATGAGACCAAAGAACTCTTTAAGCCTTCACACAAGCTCCAAAAGTTTAAGCAAGGGGATAATTTTGCCACTGATATTATCAATAGCTTTGTCTCGTCTTTAAATCAAACTGGCTATTACAACTCTGTAGACGTACGCCCTGCCTTAGATAAGGCCAATGACTATCAAGTGCCTTTAGAGTTGCGTTTGGCTCGTCGTGCCAATAACAATGTGCGCTTAGGTTTAGGTTATTCTACTGACGAAGGCCCGCGTATCTTAATTGAGTGGAATAAGCCGCTGCTCAATGAGCGTGGTGACTCTTTTAGCTCGCTTACTACCTTAACTCCTGTAACCCAAGAGGCGCAGTTTCTCTATAAGATACCCCGCAATAATCCTAATTTGGATTACTACACCTTAAATGCTTCGCAAATGCATGTGGACTTAAACGATACACTCTCGGATCGTTCGCAGTTGGCTGCCCACTATGTGGCAAATGAAACAGGTGTATGGCGTCGTGACTATTCCTTGCGCTTTGAATATGAAGATTACTCACAAGCTCGTGAAAAGGACCGTGCCATTAACTTAATGCCAGCTTTAAAGCTTTCGCGGCGTGAGAGTTCAGGTGGCTTTGATCCTAAGCGCGGTTATTCTTTATCTTTAGAGGCTTTAGGTGGCTCACGTGCTATTACTGACCATAGCTTTGTGCAAATTAATGCCTCTTATAAGGGTGTAATTTCGCCTAGTGAAAATACCCGTTTCTTATTTAAACTCCAGCAAGGTGCCAATTTGGGCCCTGATGCTGGCAATGTACCGCC